>MDTB01179389.1_pt1 | contig 48456 bp, 45 predicted proteins | sample 811161 | NCBI WGS metagenome assembly MDTB01 (sample SAMN05326650, study PRJNA326480) | marine metagenome | isolation source: seawater | place: Mediterranean Sea | collected 2009 | reverse complement strand
GCTGAAATCATTATTTTTTATCTTTCTTTTTCTTATACATTTGAAGCATTCTTTGAGTTACTAAAAAACCACCAAAAATATTAATCGCTGCTAAAATGATAGCAATAAATCCAAATGTGCTTGATGTGCTGAAAACATTTTCTGTTGAACTTGCTAAAGCTGCAATAATTGCACCTACAATAATCACTGATGAAATCGCATTTGTTACAGACATTAAAGGTGTGTGTAGCGATGGGGTAACACTCCAAACTACATAATAACCAATGAAAATTGATAAAATAAATATACTTAATCTAAATATAAACGGATCTATTTCCATAGTTAAATTTCTCTAATTAGTGTTTTGCTAATAATTTCATCTTCTAAATTAATATTAAAGTCTTTTTTTTCCTTACTGTATAAATTACGAATGAAACTAAATAAATTTTTTGCATATAAGCTTGAGGCTGTAAGAGGTAGTCTATTCATTAAACTTTTTACACCTATTATTTTAATTCCATTAACTAAATTTATTTTTCCTGCTTCAGAAAAAGCAGAATTTCCTCCATGTTCTGCAGCTAGATCATAAACGATAGATCCAGATTTCATTATTTTTACCAAATCCTCAGATAAGATTCTTGGTGCAGGTTTTCCAGGAATTAATGCAGTACAAATGACTATATCATTTTTGTTTAGAGCCTCACGCATCATTTCAGCTTGTTTCTTTTTATAATCATCACTTGTTTCTTTTGCATATCCGCCAGCTGTTTCCATATTTTCTGACTGTTCGACCATTAAAAATTTTCCTCCAAGACTTTCAACTTGCTCCTTAGAAGCAGTTCTAACATCTGTCGCTGAAACAATGGCGCCCAGTCTTTTGGCAGTCGCTATAGCTTGAAGACCTGCAACACCTGCGCCAATAACTAAAATTTTAGCTGCCGGAACAGTGCCAGCGGCAGTCATCATCATAGGCACAGCTTTTTCAAATTCAGAAACACAGTCGATTACAGCTCTGTAACCAGCTAAGTTTGATTGAGATGACAACACGTCCATCGATTGTGCCCTAGTAATACGAGGCAACAATTCAAGTGAAAAAATATTCAATTTCTTCTTTAAAATTTCTTTAATTTGATTTTTATTTTTTGAAATATTAAGCATTCCAATTAAAATTGTTTTTTCTTTTAAGTTACTAATTTCTTTTTCAGAAGGACAATTGACTTTGATTAGCAAATCACAAGCGTTCAAAACTTCCTGTTGGGAATTTTTTACTTCAACACCAATATTAATATATTCTTTATCTTGAATTCCTAAATGGTCTGCATAACCTTTTTCTATACATATCTTTAGCCCAAGACCTATAATATTTTTTGCAGTTACTGGTGTTAGAGATACCCTTTTTTCTAGTGTTAAATCTTCTTTGGTTGAACCTACTATCATTTTTGAAATATTCTTAGATTAAAGTAAGATTAATGCAAGTATCACTAAGATCGCAATTACAGCTATTGTTCCCCATAAAACAAACTTAGTAAATCCTTTCCAAGTGTCCTTGTAATCTTGGTCACTCATATTTAACCTTGTCGTGCTTTAAATTTGGGATTTTTTTTATTTATTACGTATAGCTTACCTCTCCGCTTTACCAACTTAGAGTTAAGGTCTCTTTTTTTTAATGATTTTAGTGAGCTTGCTATTTTCATAATTTTAAAGCCTGGCAACGTCCTACTCTCCCGTATCTTAAGACAAAGTACCATCGGCGCTGAAGGACTTAACTTCCGAGTTCGGGATGGAATCGGGTGTAGCCCCTTCGCAATAATTACCAGGCAGAGTTTTATAGTATTTTTAAACAAATAAGTAAATAGATGATTGTAGCAGAATTTAAGGCATTTGGTGGGCATGATAAGAATTGAACTTATGACCTCTACGATGTCAACGTAGCGTTCTACCACTGAACTACATGCCCATTAGTTTTTTATAAACTTCTTAACCAATGTAATTAAGAAATAATTTATTAAAATTAATTGCGTTGGAAGAATCATTAGTTTATATCTCGGTAAAATAAAAAATATTGAAAAAATTCCAATAGTAATAAAAAGATTAAATACTAAATAATTATATGTTTGAGATTTCTTCTGATAATTAAAAACTATACTAATCATAAATAATAAACTTATTACTGCAATAGGAATTATATTCAAAGGATGATAATAATCAGAATAATCCGATTTTATATTTAAAAAAGTAAAACTTAAAAATTTTTCAATATATCTCTTAACAAATAAAAACTTATTTTCTTGAATAAATTCAATTGAATTATCAAGAAAAATTTTATCATAATTAAAATCATATAATCTATTTTTTGGAATTTCTTTTATCTTATTTTCTATATCTCCAGATTGAAATGACTTTAAGCTTTCAGAACCCTCTACCTTAGAGTCAATATTGTTTCCTTTCCATAAATTATAACCAAAAGACTTTGTTATGGTTATTTTTTCAAAAACTAAATAGTTTCGAATTAAGTATGGTGATACAACTAATAGAGTAGAAAAAACTAAGACACTAATTTGTTTAATATTGATTTTCTTTAAAATGAATAAATATAAAATTGAGAAAAATAGTATTAAGATAAATTCACCTCTTAGGAGAATAGTCAACCCAGACACTAAGCCCAAAAATAAAATAATTATCAATGATCTTTTTTTGTTTATAATATTTAAAATTAAATAAAGAAAAATAATATTTAAAAATATCTGCAAATTGATTGATGAAATTTGTAAACTAGAAAAAATGTAAAGAGGAAATAACGCAAAAAAGTATGAGGATAATAAACTCATTTTCTTAGAAAAAAAAATCAAATTAATTTTATAAAAATAGTAAACGCTTATACCTGAAAGAAATATTTGACTGATTAAAACTGACTTAACAAGATTAAAATAATCTGGAGTTATTAGTTTTACAATATAGATATAATAAACATACAATGGAGGCATATAAACAGAGGGGATCAATTCACCATTGAACGACCTATAAGAAAAAGTGCCCTCATAGTATAAATTATTAAAAAGGGTTCCCCATTCATTAACTAGATTTATATCTCCATAAGTATTAATAAATAAAAATCTCAAAATAATACAAATGGAAATAGCTAGAAATATATTATAAAGATATTTGAGGTATAATTTCATATTTATATCTAAGATTAATTATAATGCTTACAAAAAACAATTTATTTTTATCGTTAGTTCAAATATCTTTTTATTTATTACCTTTATCTTTGATAATTGGCAGTTTAATAATCAATATTAACGTTATAGTTTTTTTATTGTTAGGATCATTATATTTAATCCAAAACAAGATAAGTGTAAATTTCAATTCAAAAAACATAACTCTATTACTATTCTTTTTAAGTATTATTTTATCCACTTTAATAAATATAAAAATGTTGGGTATAGAAAATTTTTTAAAATCTGTATTTCTTTTAAAATTTTTTTTAGTTTACATATTAATAGAAACTTTAATTTTAAATGAAAAAATTAATATCAAGTACTTTTGTAATATTTGTTGTTTGCTACTTGTTTTTGTGTCTTTAGATTTATTCCTTCAATTTTTTTCAGGAGAAAACATCTTAGGTTATGCTCCTTGGGAAGGTAGAATCACAGGAGTTTTCGAGCATGAAGCTATCGCGGGAGCCTATATACAAAAAATTTTTATTTTTTCTTTAATAAGTGTTTTTTTGTTTTCCTATTTAACAAAATTAAATAAAAACTTTTTACAAATAATATTCTTTACAATAGTCATATTTGCTTCTTTTATAGCAAGCAATAGAATTTCATTTTTAATCATTATTTCTTTAATCTTTTTTGTAGTCATTTTTTACAAATCTTTTAGAAAAAATTTATTGCTTTCAATGATTTTACTTATTCCTTTATTTATTTTTTCTTATCAGGCCGACTCACAAATAAATTATAAATATAAAGATTTTATTAGCAAAGTTCAAAAGCTAGGGGGGCAAACTTCTGTGTTATCAAACGATATTAGTGATGAAAATAAAGAAGCATCACCAACTAGATCTAATCATGGTAAAATTTATTTAACTGCAATAAAGTCATTTAACGAAAATAAAATTTTGGGTCATGGATTAAAATCTTTTAGGGTAAATTGCAAAAAATTTCTAAATCAAAAAAATACTCTTTGCTCTACCCACCCTCATAATTATCATTTGGAAGTATTACATGATACAGGGATATTAGGTTTTAGCTTAATTTCTATTTTTGTTTTTTTAATATTATTTTCAAAATATAAAGATCTTCGGCTTAATAAATTAAAATACAATGAAAAAATTATTATTTCTTTATTAATATTAAACTTTTTAATCGAAATATTTCCTCTAAAATCAACTGGGAGTTTATTTACTACATGGAATGGAACATTGCTATGGTTATCCATTGCATTAGTTAATTATGGAAATAAAAAAAACATATAAAAATGAAAAAGACTGAAATTGTTAATAATTTAATATTTTTTGTTTTTTCAATATTTTTAACAATATATTTCATTGGTCCAAATAATTCATGGTTTAATCAAACTGATTGGCTATATGGTGCAGGAGATTTAACAAATGCTCAACTTAGTTGGCAATATTTTCTTAATGACATTTGGCATTTTCCAATTGGAAAAAATCCAAATTATGGATTAGAAGTTTCCAATTCAATAGTTTTTACAGACAATATTCCTCTATTAGCAATTTTTTTCAAAATTTTTGCTTATTTTTTGCCAAAAAATTTTCAGTACTTTAGCTTATGGATATTTATTTGTTTCTTTTTACAATTATTTTTTAGTTATAATCTGGTTTACAAAATAACTAAAAACAAGCTCTTTTCGTTTATTGCAAGTTTTTTATTTTTATTTTGTCCGTTTTTATTATTTAGACTAACACATCATTTTTCCCTTGGTGCTCATTGGCTAATTTTATACGGATTTTATATCGCTTTTTTTATTGAGAATAAAAAAAATTTACATTGGTACATTATAATTTTGTTGTCACTATTTATTCATCTCTATTTCACAGTAATGATTTTTATTATCAATTTTTGTTTTGCATTCGAGACTGCGTATAAAAATAAAAGTTTTAAAGTTGAAATATTTGATCTCTTTTACAAATTTACATTTGCAATATTTGTCATGTATATCATTGGATATTTTGAGTCATCACCAATCAATGCTGTTTCTAGCGGATATGGTATATTTAAAATAGATTTGTTAAGCTTTTTTGATCCACAAATAAGTGGGCAAAATTCTTGGTCAATTTTTTTAAATGATTTGCCTGGTACTCATCTTGAGGGTTTTACATATATAGGTTTGGGAAACATACTTATTATTTTTTTATCCCTTTTAATTTATTTAAAAAATAAATTTAAACCCAAACAAAAGCAAAACGACTTTAAAATACTTAGATTGGGAAATATATTTATTTTTCTATTGCTTCTCTGGGCAATGACAACAAATATATCTTTTTTAGGTAAAGAGATAATTAATTTAGACCTTCCAAAATATATTTTTGGTTTATTAAGTATTTTTTCATCAACCGGAAGATTTGCTTGGCCAGTAATTTATATTATAATTTTCTTTTCAATATTTCTGATTTACAAAAATTTTTCAAAGATCCCCTCTACTCTTATTGTAACAATTTTTTTAATATTTCAAGTTTTTGATATTTCTGTTGGTTTTAAAAATCATGCATTAAAAAACAAAGAAATAAATCAAATTAAAACTAAAGACCCGATTTGGAAAATTATTGAAAAGGATTTTGATATTATCAGAACTACATATCTTTTTAATAATTATGGTCCAATGTTTTCAAACCTTAGTAGGATTATTGCTGATCTAGAAGGAGTAAAGACTGATATAATTCTAAATGCAGCGATGGATAGAAAAAAAGCTGCAAAGGTAAGATATGATCTTATAAATATAATTAATGAGAATAGACTAAAAAATAACACTGCGTATTTAGTGGATAATTTAGGACATCTTAAACAACTGAAATTTCAATTAGCTGAAGATGATTATGGATTTTTTTATAGAGATAATTTTTGGATAATACTACCTGGAAAAAAATCATTAATGAATAAAAATGATATCATAAAGTTAAAAGAAATAAATTACGATATAATAGAATTAAATAAAAAACATGATTTAAAATTTAAAGATAAATTTTTAGGATTTGGTTGGTCTCATAATTTTGAAAAAAACGGTGTATGGTCTGAGGGAAACAATTCTTACTTTTTGTTTAAAGTAAAAGCAAAAACTCAAAAAGACCTGGAATTAGAATTATTTTTATCTCCATACGAAAAAAATAAAAATAGCAATTACTTTGTTGAAATATTTATTAATAATGAATTTAAGAAAAAAATCATTTTAAATAAGAAAACTAGGAAAAAAATATTATTTGAAAATAATGAAAATAAAGAGGATTTTTTAGTTCATTTTAAATTTAATGGATTAATTTCTCCATTTCAGGTTTTTGAAAGTCCAGATGAAAGAAAACTGGGTGTTTTAGTTAATTCAATTATTTTAAGAGAGAAAATATGAAATATTTATCAATAATAATACCAACATTCAACGATGGGAAAATAATTAAAAAAAAAGTTTTTAATTTAATTAAAAGTCTTAAAAAAATTAATATTAAATATGAAATTATAATCATTAATGATGGGAGTATTGATAACACGAAAGAAGAAATTTATAGTTTTTCAAAAAATTATAAAAATTTGCGAGTATTAAATAATGAAAAAAATTTTGGAAAATCATATTCTATTAAAAAAGGCTTAAAAATATCTAAATATGATCATGTAATATTAATTGATAGTGACCTTCCTTATTTTTCAAAGTTCAAACTAATCTTAAATTTATTAAAAAAATATGATTTAGTTTTTATAAATAGAAGGCACCCTAAAAGTAAAGTCAAAAGTAATAGTTTTAACTTGTATAAATTATTTAGATATTTTGCTGGATACCTTATAAGTCTTTTGTTAAAACTCTCAATTAATTTGGACACAGAAAAAATTGACACTCAAGCAGGGTTAAAAGGATTTAAGAAGGTAAAAAATTTTAAGAATTTAAAATTTATATCTAATAAATTTTTTTTAGATATAGAACTTATTTATTTATATACAAAATTATCGAAAAAGATTATTTCTGTTCCAGTTATTTACAGAATTTCAAACTCCTCATCTATCAAAATTTTTAATATTAAAAAAAATATTGAAATTCTTTTTGAGCTACTTAAAGTTGTAATTAATATAACTTTTGAAAAGAAACAATTTTAGATAAAACATCATCTAGGTTAAAACCAATTATTTCACTAAAATTTTTCAATATTTCAAACTTGAAATTATTGTCTTTCCTAGCTAATTCTAATCCTTCAGATCTATTTATCAACCCCTCGCATATTTGATTTGATCGAAAATTATCAAATTCGGAGAAACCTGCTAAGGTGTAATAAATAAAATTGTTGAAAGTTGTTTGGCCATCCCCCATTCTCCATTGATTTTTTCCATAAGCCACGTCGTTCATCCAATTGTATTCTTTTAACAAGGTTTCAATCATTTCTTTTTCATCCCACTTTATGTAATTATAAAAATGTAACGAGTCTTCTTTTCTGACAAAACTTGAGATAAATCCTTTAAAATTATCAAATAAAGCTACATTAAGGTAACTGGGATTGATTAAACTTTGAGTAGAGTAAAAATAAAACATCTTTAATTTATTTAAAAAACTGTATGAGGACATCCGTTGATTGTTTTGAAGAGGTTGGTTGATTCCTGCAAAACCTAAAAAAAATTCTCTTTGCTCCAGTTGATATCCTGTAAATTGAACAACTAATTTAATATTATGTTTTTTTGCAATTATATCTCCATAGTCCATAAAAGGCTTATCGCCCGCTTGAACAACCGGTAACATACCTAAATGAGGTTTTTTTAGCCAAGCCATTATATTGTTTCTTACATAATTTCTTTTTTTTGTGATATTTGCTGATCTAATAATATGTTCTATTCCCAATTTCCCGCAGATTTTAGATTGGTTTACTCTTGAAATATCAGTCGTAAGACCCCAATCATAAGTAAATGCTATTGGATTCATTTTAAATTTTGTTTTTAATAAATGTAACCCATAGCTACTATCTCGACCACCGCTTAAACCGACAACACAATCGGGTTCACCATTTTTAGATCTGTATTTTTCTAAAGTTTCAAATAATTTTTGTTCTCCTAAAAATTTTTGTTTTTTGTATCTTTTGTAATAATCAGATACTCCATTTTCATCAAACTTAATAAATGGGTAAGTAGAAGGTAAAATACATTTTGTACATTTTTGTAAATTGTTTCTTCTTTCATTTTCTTCCGTAATATTATCAAAAATTTTAAAAACATTATTTTGAGAAAAATAAATTTTTTCAGTTTTTTTTTCTAAATCAAAAATTTTTAAATCGTCATTAAATATAATACTTTTATTTAAAATCTGCTTAATATAAGATTTTTCTTTATTATATTCTGAATGTGTCATGTTTAAAAAATCTTCAAGTATAGACTTTTCTGAAGCAAACAATAAATTCTCTTCTGTTTTTAAAAAATAAAGAGAGCCACAATTAGATGATAAAAAATTTAATTTTAATGATGGAACTCGAAAAGAAATAGAGTAATTACCGTCTATTCGGGTTATATATTCTAAGTAATTTTCAATGAACTTATTTTGATCTTTTAAAAATATTTTGTTTAAATCTTCGAAAAAATTTAAAGAATCACTTTTTACATTATATCCCTCATTGTTTATCTTAAGAAATGAACTAGATTTATTTAATTCTTGCACAATAATACCATTGTGTACTCCAATAATATTAGCTGTAATTATTGGCTGATTATTTGAAGATAAAAATTTTGTTCCATTTGTTACCAGTCTGGTTTGGCCTATGATGGAAACGGGAAGTGACTCATCAAGATTTTCAAGGGATGATTTCATGAAATACTTGTAATCATTTCTTTTAAATACTTCTGAAGGATCAGAATTAACTTTAAAAATTTTTTCTTTATTATCAGAAGAAATTAATAGACCAAAAGTGTCTTGACCTCTTTTTTTGCTCAATTTAGATAAAATTCTTATATCTTTATCAATTTTATTGCGAAAATTTTTTATTTTTTTTAAATGTATTCCAAATATTCCACACATATTTTTTATCTTATTTAATATTTTTGCTTATGTACTTAGAGGCTCTATTAATTATAAGCAATAGTAAAAAAAGCAAAATAAAGGTAATTAAATATTCTGCTTTTAAGATACTGCTCGCATTTACGGAATTTAAATCATTCAGATCTCTTAAGTGACTACCAAATTTATTAAGAATATATATTATTGGAATTTCTGAAATTAAAATAGCTAATGTAAAAGTTTTGATTTTTTTCAAAACCGAACCAAAAAATATGTTGTGAATAAAATAAGGTAAAACATATCTGCTTGAAGTCATTACAAAAAGATTAAGATCTCTGTTTTTGTTATCATTGATTTTTTTTAGAAGAGGTAAAAAATATTTTATTTTAAAAATAAATCCAATTTTATTAGCCAATTTAAAGAGGATTAGTGAACAAATAATAATAACTATGTAGCTTAAAAAAAAACCTAAATTATTTAAAACAAATCCGTTAAATATAATAATTGGAAAAGTTGGTATTGGAGATAAAAAGTAAACTAAATTGATTATTATTAATGAAGAAATAAATAAAGTAAAATTATTTTTTTCAAAGTATAATATTCTTTCAAATAAGTTCGTGATTGAAAATAATACAAAATCTTTATAAACAAAAATAAAAACAAATAGCAATATAAATATAATTAAAAAATATTTTATATTTTTCATTTTTGATAATAAAATTTAATAGTTTTTTTTAAACCTTCCTCTATTTTAAATTTTTGCTTAAATCCTATTTTTTTTAATTTTTTAATATCAGGTAATCTTTTTTTTGTTCCACCTTCTCTTATCTGTGACTTTTTAATTTTGATATCTTTTTTTAACAAGTTTGCAATCATTTTTGCTAATTTATTTATAGAAAGTTTTTCTGATGTTCCGACATTATATATTTCTAAATGTTTTGCTTTTTTCAATATTAAATCAAATGCATTGATAAAATCATCTATATAAATAAAAGATCTAATTTCCTTTCCTGTTCCTTGAATTTTAAATTGCTTTTTTTTTAAACCTTTAAATCGATTCAAAAACTCGGGTATTACATGTTCATTTCCCATATCTGGGCCATAAACATTGTGAGGTCTAAATATAACTAGTTTATTAAAATATTTTTTTCCATAATTTATTCCCATTAATTCAGTTAGTATTTTTCCACCTCCATATGAATATCTTGGATTGTAAATATCAGGAATTTTTAGAGTTTCATTCTCATCTGTAGGAATTTTACTTGGCGTTTGATAAACTTCAGAACTTGATGCTAAATAAAGCTCCTTAATATTGTTAGTCATACAGCTTTCTAAAACATTTAATATTCCTTTAACTGCAATGTCTAAAATTTTCACTGGGTGTTTGTAAAAATATTTAGTACCATTTACATAAGCTAAATGAACTACTGCATCAGCATTTTTAAATGCTCTATTTACTGTTTTTCTGTTTCTAATATCTCCTTTTATAAAAGTATATTTTTTTTTAAATTCTTTGAATTTGTTTAGGTTACCTCTGGAATTATTGTCAAGGATTTTAACGTTGTAATTTTTTTTTATTAATAATTTACTTATATTTGAACCTATAAATCCGGTTCCACCGGTAACTACAAAAGTTTTTTTCTTCTTCTTTATCATTTTTTAGAAATTGTTATCTTTTTCTTTAACCACGTAGTCTCTAATCCATAAAAGTACCACTTTAAATAATCAGGTAACCATTTAATAATTTTAAATCTGCTGGATCCCTCACTTCTTTCTTCCCATTGCGCTGGTACTTCTTTTATGTTTAATCCCATTCTATTGCATTTGGCAAGAAGTTCCAAAGAATAAGCAAATCCTAATTGCGATTCAATTTTTACTTCATTTATCAACTTTCTAGAAAATAATCTAAATCCATTACTCGCATCTTTTACAGGTATACTCGAAAATAAATATAAAGTTGAAGAAGCTAATCTTACTAAAATTGATTTAACTAACGGACATCCTTTCATAGAACCTCCCTTCATAAACCTACTTGCTACAACAATATCATTGTCCTGGGTATATGCTTCGTACATTTGATCAATTAAATTGAAATTGATAAAATCATCTGCTGGATAAACAATTACACATTTAGATCCACCATATTTAAGTCCTTCTTTTACAGCTGAACAAGGTCCTTTTTGAGGGTTTTTAACTAATTTAATTTCAAATTTAAAATTATTAAACTGACTCTCAAATTGAAAGATATTATCAGTATCATCATCATAACATAAAAGTACTCTAAAATTTGTTTTTATGTTTTTTTCAAAATAATTTAAAAGATCTATGATTTTTTTTCCTTCGTTATAAATTGGAACTACAATATCCAGTGGTATGTTACTCATATTTTTTTCTTATTCTATTAAATATCTTTAAATTTAATGATGAGTCTTTGGCTATTTCAAATTTTAAACTTTTTAATAAATCTTTTCTTTTAAATGATTTTAACTTTGAATTAATTCTTTTATAAAGTTTGAAATCAGATATTTTTTTACCACCAACATTTATAACTCCTTTATAATTTGATTTAATCAAATAGCTTATGTATTTTGGTAGTAAATTCACATCTATCTGAGAAGTAAATATATCAGATGCGGAATATTTATATTTTATTTTGTTTTTATCATAAAATCTTGTTCTCAATATAATGTGGTTTTCAATGATTTTTACTAAAAACTCTGCTGACAATTTAGTCCACCCATAATTATTATAGGGTCCCAGACTCGACTCTTCTTTATAATTTCCTTTAGTAGAAGGATAAACTGCATCAGACGATAGATAAATTAATTTAATTTTTTTCTTGAATTTTTTCTCATATTTTAAAATCTCATTTACTAAATTAAAAGTGGAAAAAATATTATTCTCTATTGCCTTTCCAATATTTTTCTCACATTCTCTCATTCTGGCTGTAGAAGCGCAATTAATTATTATGCTTATTTTATGTTTAGCTAGTATCTTTGATATTTGATTTGAATTAAGTAAATTTAAATTTTTTTTTTTAGGATAATATAGATCTTTAAATATCTTTGAATTAATAATATGTGTGCCTAAATTACCTGAACCTCCTATTAGTAATATTTTATTTTTTTTCATTTTTTTTACTAAATATTATTTTTAATCCCCACATATAACATCTGAAATATTCACTAATCCATTTTCCCAATCTAAATGTTGATTCTCCTCCAAAAAGTCTATCAACAGATATAAGAGGTACCTCCCCAACTTTTAAATTCATAGCGTATGCTTTGATTGAAAGTTCAAAAGCAAAAACCCAACCTACTGGATTTGTAGAAATTTGAATATTTTTATAAAAATTCTTTTTAAACATTTTTATTCCAGTAGTAAGGTCTGAAAGAGGGAATTTTGTTATTAAACAAAAAGATTTATTTGCCAATCGAGACAATAAATGACCAATAAAAGATCCGCCAAGTCTTTTTCCTCCGTTTTTGTATCTAGTTCCACTAACAAAATCATAGTCTTCTTTAACAATCATATTTAACATTTTATCAATTGATATAATTGGAAATATTTCATCTACCGCAGTAATCAAAATATTTTCATATTGAGATTTTTCAACACCTGCCTGCAATGCATATTTGACCCCTTTTCCTATTTTATTATGAACCAATATAATATTTTTAAAATCGTTTTGAAGTTTTTTTGCAACAGGTATAGAATTGTCATCTTCACTGTCGTAAACGATTATAATCTCATTATCAAATTCTAAAGTAGAATTTAAAATTTTTATCATCAGTGAGAGACTCTCTTTCTCATTGTACACAGGTATTATAATTGAGAGGTTTTTATTCATTTAATTTAACTTATAAAATTTTTTAATCAAATCACAAACGTATGATATTTTTTTTTCTGTTAAAGTTAAAGATGATGGAAGCCAAAATAATTTTTTACTTATAGAAGTAGAAACTTTATATTTACTATCTTTTTGTTTAAAGGGTTTTTGTTGATGCACTGGATACCAAAATTTTCTACATTCAACACCATTTTTTTTTAGAAAATCTATTAATTTATCTCTTTTTTTGTAAGCACAAACATCTGTCCATAATGGAATTTCTCCACCAGATAAATTAAAATCTAATACTTTAATTTCATTTAAAAATTTTAGTTTTTTAACATAAGCTTTATTAATCTCTTTTAGTTTTTTAAGTCGGTTTCTTATACTAGAAATCTGAGCAAGTCCCATTGCTGCTTGTATATTTGTATATTTAAAATTAAATCCAATAGAAGTGTGTTTGACATTTCCTCCATCAGATTTACCTAGGATACCTTGATTCTTTAAAAGTTTAATTTTTTTATATAATTTTTTTTTGTTAGTTACAATTATACCTCCCTGTCCAGTTGTAATGGTTTTGCTGGCTGTAAGTGAAAAACAGCCTAGATCTCCGATGGTTCCTAGATATCTATTTTTATATTTTGAAAATAAGGCTTCTGCTGCATCCTCGACAATATAAATCTTATTTTTTTTTGCTATCTTTTTAAGCGTATCCATTTGTGCAGCTCTTCCAGAAATATGGACTGGTATAATTGCTTTTGTTTTTTTATTTATTTTTGATTGTAATTCTTTAATATTAAAACTTAAATTTTTTTCATTTACATCTACTAAAACTAATTTCGCACCAGTTAGTTTCACTGCCATTGCTGTTGCCCCAAAAGTTATATCTGGAATAATCACCTCATCTTGATTATCTACTCCTAAAGCTTTTAAAGCTAAAAAAATACTAATGGTTCCACTTGTTACACAAATTGCATATTTTACATTAAGAAGTCGTTCAATTTTTTGCTCTAACTTTTGGGTAAATTCACCTTCATTTGGCCAATTCATTTTTAAAACTTTTTGAATATTTTTAAATTCTTGGTTGCCGATTACGGGTTCCCAAAAATTCACTTTGTTTGATATTGATTTAGCCATATAATAGAGTCATTAATCAATTACTATATATATAAATTTATCTCTTCTTGAAAGTACAAAGCATTCAATTATAGTTTTAAAATGATCAAAAAAAAATTTTGCATAATAGGAATAGATAACGACTTTCTGGACTTTATTAAACGAAACTCATCTTTATTCTTGGGTTATTATTCTGAAAAAAATAGGTTTTATAAATCTCTAATAAGGAAAAGACGTTTAGGTCCTCATAACAAAAAAACATGGCTTAAAATGAAGGGGAAATTAAACCCCGAAGTAATGATAGCTATTGATGATAGCAAAATTAGAGAAAAGTTATTCAAAACTATTTATAAAAATAATTGCAAGAATATTTTTTTAAAGAAATCTTACATTTCATCAACATCTAAATTAAATTTAAGAAACAAAAAATGTATCTTAATTCAAGATTTTGTAAAAATAATGCCAAATGTAAGTATTGGTAATGGAACAAAAATTCATGTTGGCGTTCAAATACATCATGATTGTAAAATAGAAAAATTTGTGACAATAGCTCCTAAAGCTTTATTGTTAGGAAATGTAAAAGTTGGAGCTCATTCATATATTGGGGCTGGCTCAACTATTAAACAAAAAATTAAAATTGGTAGAGGAGCTATTATTGGGGCAGGTGCTGTTGTTGTGAAAGATGTAAAAAATTTTGATATTGTCGCAGGCTCACCAGCAAAGTCTATTAAACATTAATTTTTATGTCCCCAAATATCAATTAATAATTTATTTTTTGAAATTTTAATTTTTTTATATGCAGTATGAGGTGTTGAGATTATTATAATATCAGATTTTTTAATAACATCATTTTTTTTTTGTGCTCCTTTTAAAAAGAAAAATTCATCTGAGTATAACGTCTTTATTTTCCTTTTTTTAAGGTATTTCAATAATTTCATAGCAAGTGAATCTCTTATATCATCACAGTCTGCTTTAAAAGTAAGGCCTAACAAACCTATAGTTTTATTTTTTAAATTATATTTTCTTTCTAAAGATTTAATAATAAATTCTGGCATTCCTTCGTTAACTTTCATTGCGGTATGGCCTAATGAAAATTTTCGATTATAAAAAGAAGATAATTGCATTGTATCTTTTAATAAGCAAGGTCCGGCCGTAAATCCTGACATGGGTATATGTGCATTTCTTTTATAACCATCTTTCATAATTTCCCTTATTCTAAAAAAATTTAAGTTATGCCATTTGCTTATCATATAAAATTCATTTGAAATCGCAAAATGTACATATCTGTATGCATTAGAAAAAAGTTTAACTAGTTCAGCTTCAATAATCTTAACTTTAATTATTTTTTTACAAATCGTTTTGAATAATTTTGAAGACTCTAATATTGATTTTGTATTTTTTCCAGAAACTAATTGTGATATATTCGGTAATTCTTTAATTGATTTTCCCTGAACTATCCTTTCGGGACAATAGCTAAGATTTTTGTTTTTAGTCTTGATCATTTTATAAACTTTCTCACATATTCCAGGATAAACTGAGCTTCTTATAATTATTATTTGATCTTTTTTAAGATATTTTTTTATGCTGTTAAAAAAATTTAAAAAATTTTTTATTTCAGGATTTAAACTTGAGTCTATAGGCGTGCCGATACATACTATAATATATTTACTTTCTTTAATTTTTTGAATTTCGCTAGTTGCTTCAATTTTTTTTTTTTTGAGCATCTTTTTTAATAAGGCGTTACTTCCTTCTTCTAAAAATGGACTCTCTCCTGAATTAATCTTATTAATATTTTTTAAATTTTTATCGATTAATCTTACTTTGAACCCTTTAGAACTAAAAATTAATCCAAGAGGAAAGCCTACATGCCCTGCGCCACCTATTATTGAAATTTGTCTTTTGTTATGCATAGAAATGATTAATATATTATTTAATTCAAAAAAATATTTATATGATTAAAAGATCAAAAACAATTGATAGATGTCAAATTTCAAAAAAGAGAGATTTAATAAAGATTTTATCACTAGGTTATTTACCTCCAGTTAATAACTATCATCAAATAAATAGTTCAAAAAATGAGGAAATTTTCTTCCCAGCCGAACTTATGTACTCAAAAAGTTCAAAATTAGTCCAATTAGGAACTATAGTTAATAAAGAAATTATATTTCCTAAAGAATATCCGTATACAAGCAGTACAACAAAAATATTAAGAGAAAATTTTAAAGAGTTGTATCGAGAAAGTAGCAAAATACTCTCTTTAAAAAAAAAAGATTTAGTAATTGATATTGGGTCTAATGATGGGAATTTACTGAGTAATTTCAAAAAAAAACACCGAGTTCTGGGCGTCACTCCAGAACTGATAGGAAAAATTGCAATTAAAAAAGGTATTAACACATTAATTAGATATTTTGATAAATCGGCAGCAAACCACATATTAAGAAAATATGGAAAAGCTAAATTAATTACAGCTACAAATGTTTTTGCTCATATTGATGATATTGATGCGCTTATGAAAAATATAGTGAAAATTTTAGACAAAGGTGGTGTCTTTATTTCTGAGTCACATTACTTAGTTTCGCTAATACAAACAGTTCAATACGATACAATTTATCATGAGCATATGAGATATTATTCTCTTACGAGCTTAAACTATTTATTTAAAAAATATAATCTTAAAATATTTCATGCCAAGAAAATTCCTACCCATGGAGGATCAATAAGAGTTTATGTTTCTAAAGATAATAAATATAAAATCAATTTATCAGTTATTAAAATTTTAAAAGATGAGAAGAAAAAACTGAATCAAAAAAGTTTTGCTAAATTTAAAAAAAATGTAATTTTATCTAAAATTAAACTTTATGCATTGTTAAAAAAACTTAAATTAAAAAATAAAATTGTATTTGGAGTTGGTGCTCCATCTAGAGCAGCAACACTTGTAAACTATGTTGGTTTGAATGAAGATATTATTAATTGTATACTGGAAATTAAAGGATCGTATAAAATTGGAAAATATATGCCAGGAACAAACATACCAATATTTGATGAAATTATTATTAAAAAAAATAAACCAGACTATTTGTTATTATTATCCTGGCACATTTCAAAAGCCCTAATTAGAAATTTTAAAAAAATGGGGTACAAAGGGAAATTTATAATACCATTACCCTCTCCTAAAATAATTAATTAATTGCAGGAAAAATTTTATAACGGTAAAAATAACTAGAAAAAAAGTAAATTAAATAATAAGTAAAGAAAATATAAATATTTTTATTATCTTTAATAAATTTTGTACTATTCTTTTTAAAATCAAATAAAGTAAAAAGTAAAATTATAATTAATGGTTCAAAATATTCTTGTAAAATATATTTTGGAAAACAAAAAATAAGTAAAGACAAAAAAAGAATTAAATTATTTCTAGATATTGATAATAATTTAAATATTGAATAAAGGCCAATTGCTGAAATAAAAATAAAAAAGTATAATGTATTACCAAATAATAGAAAATTTAATTTTAAAAGAGCTCCTCCTCCTAACTCTTCTTCGAACAAATAGTCAAATAAATTTAAATAATTTAGTAAAAGCAAAACAATTAGTATAATTGAAAAAGATTTTAAAAACTTTTTTTTATCTATTTTTATTTTTTCAAAAATCTCAGAAATTAAGAATGGTAAATAGTACAGTAAAAATATTGATGAAAAAATTACTAAATTTTTTAAAATAAATTTAGGGTTGTGGTAGTCTGAAATTAAATTAACTTCACCATCTCCTAATTTAAATTCTCCGCCCCATAAATATAGCAATAGAAATCCTGGCATCGCTAAAATAAAATAATTTAAAATCATATATTTGAGTGAAGAATAATCCTTATCCAAAAAAGTTTTCATAACTAGAAATATTGGAAAAAAAATTAAATATGGCCTAGTGTATAAAGCCATGCTAGAAAAAACACAAAATAAGAAAATATTTTTTGTTTTAGAAGTATTAAATTTATTTTTAAACTCCAAATAATATTTAATACTTAAAAGTAAAAAAAGCCAGCCAAGATTTTCCGTTAAACCCCAAAAAGCAGATGATCTAAAAAAAGGTAATATTAAAAATATACTTGCATATAGTAAAGAGTCTAAATTATTAATTTCATATTTATTAGATAAAATTTTAGAAAAAACTATTACATTGAGTAAAGAAATAAATGAAATAGATATCTGAAATGCATAGGGATCATAAGAAAAAGGATTTAAATAAGCATTTAGAATGTGAAATAAAGGAAGGCTACCTTCGCCATATTTTCCATAATTAATTAAAGTGTCAAAAAAATTATTTTTAAAACCTTGGATAGCTGGCCAAGTAAATTTTAAAAAATCCGATTCTGCTCCCCCAGCGATATTTTCTCTTAATATAAATCCAACAATGAATGAAATGAAAAATATTAATACTAAAAATGTTTTAAATTTCTCATTATTTTTAATACTTTTCATCAATGTGTCTCTAGAATATTTAAATTTTATATTTCTTAATTATTTTGCTTTTTTCAACTTCTTTATCGAAATGAGGTAGATTAATTAAATTCGCAATTAAAGAATTTTTATTAACTGACTGAAAGGAAAACCATACTTTTGGAGGTATTAATAATATTTTTCCTGACTTTTCTTTTAAAATAAATTCTTTTTCTTTACCGAATTTATCAATTAAATGAAATTTTACTTTTCCAACTAAACATATTATTAAACATTGATTTTTTTTATGTTTAATCCATCCTTTTTTTTTATTTTTTTTTATCTCTGTAAAATAAATTTCTCCAAATTTTCTGAAAAAAAAATCTTTTTCTGAAATATACTTTATCAAATCACCTTTAGGATTTTTAAAAATTTTTTTATTAAAAAGTTTAATTGATTTTACTGTCATTCATGTATTGTTTTATTTGATCTGTTGTAACCTTCTCACACAAATCTTTATTAACTAAAACTCTATAATACCAATTTGTCGTAATTTTAACGCTATCTTTTATGTTGTAAGTTGGATACCATTTTAAAAAACGTTTAGCCTTTTTAATATTTAATTGTAAATTAGTTTGCTCGTAAAAATTGGTTTTTTTAATTTTTAACTTTCCTTTCCCCCAAAACTTAATAATTAATTTGACCAATGACTTCACATCAGTTTTTGAGTTGGGATTAGTTCCAAAATTCCATGCCCCTGAAAATTTTTTTGGATTTTGATACTGATTTTTCGCTAGCATCAAGTAACCTTTTAAAGGTTCTAATACTAATTGCCAGGGCCTATTAAAATTTGGGTTTCTAATAGATATTACTTTTTTGTTTATAATAGATCTAACGCAATCAGGTATTAATCTTTTTGAAGACCAGTCCCCTCCACCTATTACATTGCCAGCTCTTCCAGTAGAAACTCCAATTATTCTATTTTTTAAAAAAAAGCTTTCTCTATAAGCTCTAACTAAAATTTCTGTTGAAGACTTTGAAGCACTATATGGGTCCACTCCTCCAAGTAAGTCTGTTTCTTTAAAACCTTTAGTGGAATTATTACTTTCATAGCATTTATCGGATGTTACAATCACCAGTGACTTTACAGAGCTGTTTAGTCTTACGGACTCTAAAATATTAAGGGAACCTCTAAAATTAATATCAAATGTTTCGTGAGGTTTTTTATAAGAAGTATAAATCAGAGGTTGTGCAGCTAAGTGAAAAATTACTGAGGGTTTTATTTGTTTTATAAAATTATTTATTTTTTTTAAGTCCCTTACATCAATTATCTTTAAATTTAATTTTTTATGAAGATTTAACTTATAAAATAATGTCTTATTTTGATTAGGATTAAAACCCAATCCATGCACTTTAGCTCCTAAAGATAAAAGCCAACTAGCTAACCACGCGCCCTTGAAGCCAGTAATACCTGTAACTAATATTTTTTTTTTTTTATAAAATTTACTTAAAGAAAGCATAAGAATTAAATTTTATTAATTAGCACCTCGGAGAAATTTTTTGCTAATAGTTTCATGCCCTCTGGAGTAAAATGAACTGAGTCTAAAAAATATTTTTCTTCTCTCGGGATTAAACTATCATTATCCACGAGATCTAAATTATTAGTCTTTGCTAAGTCTCTAATCACTGTATTCTCTTCTTTGATTATTTCGTTATAAAGCCTGTGTATAGATGAATTTTTAACGTTTTCATATAAGAAATGACAGTATGTACCTAAAACTACTTTTATATTTCTAGCTAAACAAATATCAATAATATGCTGGAGGTTTCTTCTGTACACCTTTAATCCTGGCGTATAATTTACTTTTTCATCTTCTTTAGATTTGTGAATTAAATCTAATAATGATGATCTTGTATTATAAGGAAACCAATAATTTTTAAGATAATTAAAAAACTTTAAAGGTAAATTTGGAATTTTAGAGTTTCTTTCTAGTGTTCTATAAAATTCAGAAAGGTTCCTTCTGCTATGAGAGTAATCATTTTCGAAATTTGGAGTGATATAAGACCTCACATCTGTTTGGCCATGATAAATTATTACAACATCTGGGTTAGTATCAATTATCTGCAAACAAAATCTAACTAAAAGATCAGCGGTATTATAACCACCTTGAGCACAATTATTTACTTCAATCTTTTTATTAATCTTATTTTGTAAAATTTTTTCTAGTTCAAGCGGGTAAGAATAGTTTTTGTTATTATACGATACATAATATTGAGTTGTTGACTCCCCTATGCAGTTGACTCTTAGTAACCCATTTGGTTTTGGTATCAAAACATCTCGATCTCCCTCTATTCCATTATAAAACCTTAAATTATTTGTTTTTAAATCACAGGAATAATATTTCCCTCTATGTAGACTAAATCTAGTTAACTCACTGGGCGGAGATTTAGCATTTTTTTTAAATATGTATGGAATATATGGATGTGGTTCAATATGCAGATCTTCAAATTTAATTATTGAAGGTGTTACATATTTATATCCTTTAATTAATTTATAAGTGGTTAGAAAAAATATTTCTAAAATTATTAAATTAAACATAAAAATTAAAAAAAAATTTAAAAAATTATTACCAAGAATAGAAATTTCTTGAGAAATAACTATTGGAATTATTGTAACCTCTAAGATAAATAAGCAAATACCAATTATCGGTGTTAATAATAATTTTTTTATTTTATAAAAGAATGTCATAACCACGGAGCTTTTTTTTTCTTTGCCATAGCCTCTAAAGTTTTTTTATCTCTCATAGTGTCTAAACATTGCCAGAAACCTTTATGGGTAAATGCATGTAAATTTTTTGATTTTACTAATTTTTTCATAGGTTCTCTTTCTAACATCTGTTTTTTATTTAAAAATTTAAATATTTTGTAATTAAAAACAAAAAAACCACCATTTATCCACCCGCTACTTACTTGCGGTTTTTCAATAAATTTGTGTACTCGATCTTTATTTCTTATATAAATTTCTCCAAATCTTGCTGGAGGTCGTACAGCAGTTAAAGTAGCAATTCTTTTGTGTTTGCAATGAAATTTCTTTAATGAATTTAGATTAATATTACTAAGACCATCTCCGTATGTAAGCATAAAATTTTCATTTTTTTTAAACTCATCTTTTATTCTTAATAATCTTTCGCCAGTTAGTGTGCCAACACCTGTATCTCTAAATTTTATATTGAAATTAAGATTTTTATTTTTGAAATAATTTTTAATAATGTGCTTTTTGTATCCTGTTAAAATAATAAAATCATTGAAACCAAATTTTGTATAGTAATTTATAATATGTCTTAGAATTGGAAATTTTCCAATTTTTATCATTGGTTTAGGTTTATTAATCGTTTCTTCGGAAATTCTTGTTCCTAAGCCACCACAAAGAATGACAACTTTCATTATAATTTAAACTTATTTGAGTTATTAGTTTAAATAATATATTATAAGAATTATAATTCAACTCGCTTTTTATAATTTAAAATGAATTCAAGTCTCAAAATCAATGAGAAGACATAAATTATTATTTTCTATTATCTTATTGGTTTTCATTGCTCTTATTTTTAATAAAAACTTTGTTTCACAAACTTACCATCTAGCAAAAAATAAAACTTTAATTCCACTTATCTATTTTCAAAACAAAAATAACGACTCGTATTTAAAAAAATGTTTTGAAGAAAACTCTAAATTAAATTCTAATAAAAGTATTTTAGTAGTAGGTCATGCTTATGGGGAGTCCGAGGCTAAAAATTTAGGTATTTATCCAAAATTAATTAGATATTTAAAAAATCAAAATCGACTTTATGATGTGATTTTAGTTGCAGGAGATTTAGTAAGAGTTCCCTCAAAAGAAAATTACAATATTGCTATGGATCAGCTTAAAAAATTTGGAAAAAAAATAATAATTTCACCTGGAAATCATGATGTTGGCTTTAAGTTTAATGATAATAAAAGAGAGATATACAAAGATTTCTTTAACAATTTTTACGAACATTATATTTTTGAAAATAACTTAATTATTGCTTTAGATACAAATATCAATTCAACAATTGATAAAAATCAATTTTCTTGGTTAAAAAGTATTATAAGTGAAAATAAGAATATAAATAATCTAATCATACTTACTCACCAAATACCTTGGAGAGACAATGTAAAGAATAAATTGCTATTAGATAAACATAAAAAGTGGGAATTAGTGAGTGATAATGATAATAAATTAATTAAATTTTCAAAAGTTTTAAATTATATCGACACTTTGAATATAGAAACTTATTTTTTTTCTGGATCTGTAAATCATAATAATTATTTATATTGTTATAAAAAAAACAAAAATACTTTCGTTAATAGTGGGGTAGGAGTTAATAAAATTAATTCAATTATCCTATTAAAAATTTTTGAAGATGAAATAAGTTTAAATTATAGTTTGTTTTAAAAGGTCTTAAGTATGCAAAATTTTTTTCAAATATTCCAATTGGTTTTGACTTAACTTGTTTAAAAAGAACTTTTTAGGAAAAATTTTATTAAATTTATTCCAATGAGAGTCTTTTTCAAATTTATTAATTATAAAATTAATTGGTTTTTTTTTTAAATTCTTATCAATTATTTTTTTTTTAATTTTTTTCCAAACTTTTTTTATTTTTTTTTCATCATTTTTTATTTTATTATTTAATAGTGATGGAAGTACTATAGTTGATAAAAAAAAATATACTAAATCATAACAATATACCTCACCTTTTTTTTTGAAAAATTCCCAATCAATAATTTCAATATCATTTCTGCAAAATATAATATTATCAAAAGTTAAATCTCCATGAGCTGGTAATAATTTTTTTTTTGGATTCCAAATAATACTATAAAAGTTGATAAATTTTTTTATGTAAAATTGGTTATTCGAAAAATTACTAAAATAGTTAACTTTTTTTCCATTAATTTTTTCAATTTGAATTCCAAAAAAATAAAAAAAATTTATCAATTTTAAATTTTTGACTCTCTTACGATTCTTCAAATACCATCCATACCCATCGTATTCATTTCTTGCTAAAAACTTGCTATGCTTATTAAATTTAATTTTTACTATTTGGTTAGTTTTAATGTTAAGTAAGATAAAATTTGAATTATTAAATGAAATTGACTTTAAGATTTTATAATTAAAAAAACTTAAAATCGAGTTTATTAAAAATTTTAACATGATTTAATTATTAAGTTGGTTTAACAAATATTTATAAGTTTCAGTTATAGAGTTCATTTTCTTATCATCTCCAAAATAAAAATTTTTGATTTTTTTGACTTTTGTAGTTTTTTTTAATTGTATTTCTTCATCAATAAGATTTATTAACTCTTTGTTATCTATATTTAAATCACAATATGTTAAAAATTTTCTGACCTCTATATCAAAAGAGAAGCTTTCAATTTTGTCTTTTACAAATTTTGCATCTTCTAGATAATTTAGTAATAAAACATTTTTTTCAAGATATATTGAGCTATAAATAGGGCCACCATAATCACATAAAATAAGATTAGAGTAGTTGATCAATTCTCCTATTTTTCTATCAAATTTTAAATCTATAATTAATTTTTCTTCTTTAAGACTCTTTTCTATATGGCCAATTGTTTTTAAAGTTTTTGGATGAGGTCTTATTATTAAATTATATTTTTTTTTAACTTCGTCAAATTTTGGTATCCAGCTTAAAATGTTTTGCCCATAAAAATTCTTTTCTTTTATATGAGAAGGTAACCATAAAATTGTCTCTTTTTTTTCGTCTAAAAGTTCTTCATTGATTAACTCTTTTGGCTTAATTTGATTAGTTCTGCTATTTAAAAAATTAATATAGCGAGGGTAGCCTATGTTAAATATTTTCTTTGAAGGAAATTTTTTACTAATCATTTTTGAGTCTGCTGAACCATGTGTAAAAAAAATATCAAAATGCTTTTTCCAAATTTCGACTGGATAAATATAATTTAAATCCATTCCTTGAGGATATTTAATTGAAATTTCAGATATCTTTCTTTCCGGAAACCACCTTATAAAAGGAACTGAGAATTTTCCTTCTGCATTAAAAGGTCTTCCAACTAATTTCTTTAAAATAGAAGACAATTTAGTAAAATCTAAAAATCTTCCAATTATTTGAGCATAAGTCCATTTTAATACCGAATATACTGTAAGTCTATGAGTGCAAGCTTCACCCGTACTTAATAATATTTTAAATTTTTTCTTTTTTATAATCTCACTAAAAAAAACATAATTTTTAATTCTTTTAAGCTTTAAAATTTTCTCAATGTCATGGGAATTACCTATTCTCTCTTTATCAAATCCTTTTATATCATTAACGATTATCTCAAAATAAGCAGATGGCATTTCTTCAATAAGCTTATCATACATATCAAATTCTCTTGGCCAATTAATTAAGATACCAATTTTATTTTCGATCTTTGTCAACTAGAAATCCTTTTTTGATATAAGGCTTAAAGAATTAGCTCTTGAGTTCTTTTTTGGACTTGTGATGTTGATTAATAATGCAATTTCATTCTGCTTAAAAATATCTTTTTTAAATTTTTTAATATTTTTAAAAATAAATGAATTATCATTAATTTTAAAATTATTTATTAATTTACAAGTAATTTTTTCTTTTAATGAATAAATATTTTTTACTCTTTTATTTTCAGTAAATATAAATAATGATTTATAATTAAAGTGTTTTAATTTTTTTAAAGCATACCCTTTTTTTGTAAATAAAATCAAAGGTAGGTGCTCAAACTTGCTAAGCGCGTTCCAAAAAATTTCATACTTTGTGGTAAGATTATTTTTATCTAAATCTTTAAAACTTAAAAATTTATTTAACCAAGAAATAATATTTTTCCAATTTTTTGATGTTGCAGTTTCATCGCTAAGCATAATTCTATCAGCTCCAAGATCTCTAGAAATTTCTAAAGAGATAATATCACTTTTAGTAGGAGAGCTCATGCTGTTATCTAAAATCATTGAGTCTAGATTTTCAGTTGCCATTATTAGTGGTTTCCCGAATTCATTTGCTACCTGAGAAATCTTTTTTATAGCTTTGTAAAGATTCATCTCTCCAATTTCAGCGCTAAGATCTCCTCTATCTATCATAATAGCATCTGAAACTTCTGTGATTTCTCTAATATTTCTTAGTCCACTTAAGTTTTCTATTTTTGAAATTATTATTTTATTTATTTTATTTTTTCTTATATTTTGAATTAAATTTTTACTTTGAACATAACTCAATCCTATCGCATCATATTTTATTCCATTTGTTTTGTAAAAAAATTTTAAATATTTTTTTATTTGAACTTTTTCATTATAAACTGATAAAGGAAAATTGACCCCTTTTTGTTTTCCCAGATAAAAATCTGATAAAGATTTAGCAAGTATGTAGTTTGAACTAATTTTTACAACTTTAAATTTATATTTTCCATCACTTACGGAAAAATTTACAAATTTTTTTGTAAATTTTGGAAAGGGATTTGTAATCTTTATGTGCAAGCAGTTTTTTAAATTTTTTATCTTTTTATTATAAAAAAATATAACTTTTTGATTTTTTTTAATTTTAATTGACTCATGGTTGGACGTTCTTGGTTTTACTCCTGGGAAATCTAGCAGTATATTTATATCAGAATTTAATTTTTTCAAATTATTAGAAATTTTCTTATGCCATGTTAAATTATTATGAGCTCCATTCAGTCTTACATAATCAGTAAATTTAAGAATAAATTTTAATTTTTTTATATCTTGTGTCGCTGGACCTATAGTTGGTAAAATTTTAGTCATTATAAAAAATTCTCTCTTTAAATGTCTTTAAATAATTATTTAACTCAGGTCTTGCATATTTAAAGGGCTTTTTTAAATTTATTTTTTTTCTAAATTCAGTGCCTGAAATATTTATAAACTTACAGGTTTTTTTGCAATCATCTTTCAAGACAACTCTTTTACACTTCAAACAGTAATAACTGCCTTGATGTGTTATAACCTTAATTTTTAGTTGGCTTCTAAATTTCTTGATTATTTCTGGTGCTGCATTTGGTTTATAAACCCCTTCAGCTCCAGCATGATCTCTGCCTACGATAAATTTATCAAACCCCAGTGTTTGTCTTATCAGTGCGTGATGAATAGCTTCTCTGGGTCCTGAATAAAACATGTTAGCAATTATTGGTTTAAAGAAAACCTTTTTAGGATTAAAAAATTTTTTTATATAAAAATTATAAACTTTCTTTAATACTTCTGGACGAACGTCTCCATTTTTTTTCGGGCCTATTACAGGATTAATCACGACATAATCACATTCATTAAGCAACTTTTTAATAATTTTTTCATGTCCTAAATGGGGAATATTTCTTGTTTGAAAAGCACCAATAATTTTTCTTTTTTTCTTTAATTTAAAAATAAATCTTTTCAAGTCTAAATTAAATTTATCTATTTTTTTAATTATATTAAAATATTTTTTCTTTAAAATATATTGGCTACTCATTTTATTTCCATAAATAAAAATTTTATTTAATGGTTTGTAATTATTTTTTTTAATTCTATAAATTGAACGTAAATAAATTTTTTTTGAAATTTTAAATTCATTAATTTTAAAATTTTGGAAATAATTAACATTAGACGGTAATGTTAAGGGAAATCCTAAAAATATATTTTTATAAAATTCCTGCAATTTTTCTTTATCCGCAAATTTATCTTGATTAGAGATAATTCCTGTTTTTAAGTTAGAATAATCAATCAAATAGCGCTCATAGTTAGTTAATGAGAATACTTTATTAATTTTTTCCAAAAAATTTTACCTCCATCATTAATTAAGATTTTACTTTTTGTGTTAGGGAGTTTTAAATCCTTACCAACAACATTTTTTTTAAGTTTATAAATTTTAGTTTTCATATTTATATTGGGTCTAAGGACCTTGACTACAATTATTCCAAGACTAGATGCTTTTTGTTGAATTTTTTTATTCATATAAACAGTAGAAATAATTGGAAAAAAATTATTCTTTATACATATTTTAGAAATACCTAGGACCCTTGTTATTTGAATTTTCCGTTCTTTAATTGAATATCCTAAATCGAAACTAATATTTTTTCTAATTTCATCACCATCTATTATAAAAGTTTTTTTCTTTTTTATCTTTTTTTTTAAAATTAGGGATAAATGTGATTTTCCACTTCCCGATAAACCATAAAACCAATATCCTTTAATTTTTTTTTTTATTATCATGCCAATTTTTTATATAGTTCATTACTTAAAGATTTTGCAGGATTCGCAAACTCATTGCAAAATAGTTTTATCTCTTTTTGTAATTTTTTATCCATCCACCAAATTTCTGAGTCAAATTTAGATTTGTTAATAAATTTTACTAATTCCTTATTACTTTTGTGAACAATCTTAAGACTCTCTAATTTAGTAAGCATTTTTTTTGTTTTTATATTAAGTAAACTTTTTTTTATATTTAAAATTAAAAGTGTTGGTATATTTAAACTTAAACACTCAAGAAAAGTTGTGCTGAGATAAGTATTAATTATAAATTTATAATCATAAATTATTTTTAATAACTCTTTATTTTTATCAATATAATTAAAATCTTTATGTTTTCTTCTTAAAATTTCTAAATCGTAAATAAATGCTTTTTTTTCATTTGTAGGATAATTTTTAACATAAGATGTTTTCTTCATATCTTTAGGAATAATAGATAGTAATTCTGAAACTTGATTTATATATTCCTGACTTTTTTTTCCAAAGTAAATTCCTGTATGATTCTCAGGTAAAAACATAAAACATTTACTATTTACAATAAGAATTTTATTGTTTGTTTTGTTAAAAATATAATTTTTTTTTCTTGAGGATTTTATTGAATGAAAAGGAATGATTTTTTTGCTATTTTTATCACTCCATCCCCATGTTAAGTAGTAGTTACATAATTTGGTTTCAAATAATTGTGAATAAGAATACAAAGTCATCCCATAGTTGGTACCATGTTGTGAATAAAATAATTTTAATTTCAAAATATTTTCACTTAACCAAAACTTAAAAATAGTATCTTCCCAGATACAAAGGGATGAATATATTTTTCTTATATTGTTACTCAATGGGATTTTTTTATATTTAATCTTAATTTCTTCAATATCTTCAAGATAAAATTTAGGCAAGATATAAAAAAAAATGTTTCTTATGAGTTTTTCAAACTGACTCAAATTTTTAAATTTTGATTTAAACTTATGTAATCGTAGGTTGCTTACATATTTTGGTTTTGAAGACTTAAAATTAAAATTATAGTTCCAAGGAAAAATTTTTAGCTTCAGATGTAATTTTAATATCTCATATTTGTCTATCCAATAAGGCTTATATATCAAAACTTGATCTTTTCTTTTAAGAATTTTATATAAAAAATTTGTGAAATAATTTATTGCACTTTGAGAATGTATTAAGTTTTGTTTTTCTTCAAGTTCTGTAATTATTTTTAAGATTGAATTCTTTTTTAATTTTGATGAAAAATTTTGATCAATAAGGGACAATAAATTTTCATTCCAATTTATATTTTCTATTCCATCTAAAAAATTTTCTCTTTTCAAAGCAATTAAATTTGAGTAATCAATATTTTTTTTTAGACGATAATTTTTTTTTTTCAGATCTGTATAAAACAGAAATCTATCGTAAATAACATTTACATATCTATGTAAATAAGGTCCAATAAAAATTTCCCAACCTTTTTGACTCCAACTAACTCCATAAAAATTTTTCAAATTATAAATTGCGTCTTCCATTAATCTTAGGTAGATTTTGTCACACAATTTTGTTCTCTTTAAAATATTTGTTCTTGAAGAGTACTTCTCGTACCTTTTAATCAAATCATTTTTTACTAAATTATGCATAATTCCATTCGTAAGGATTTATTATTTTTTTATTATTTGAAATTAAGAGTTTTGGTCTAGTAATAGCTTGATTATTTTTATATTTAATAATTTCAATCACTTGTTTAAAACTCTTAAAATTATCAAATCCAATGACAACATTTGAAAAAAATTTGTAAGAGAAAATAAACTTTAGATTTAAGTCTAATAACTTTGTTTTATTTAATCTCTCAAATCTTTTTAGCTTTGAGAGAAATACAGAGTAATTTTTAAAAATGTTTTTATTTTTTAATTTTGCATTTAATAAAATACCTTGTAAAAAAATAGATCTAATGCAAATATTAATTCTCTTTTTCTTTAAATAATTTATCAAATCTTTTTTAAGAAGAGATTGATCTACTAGATTAAATGGATTCTGAATAAAATCTAGATCTATCAAATTTAAGTAATCTTTTTTTAAAAAATTTGAATATAATGAAATTCCAATTTTTCTTGAAATTTTAAGTTTTTTAACTCTTTGAAGAGATTTATTAATTTTTTTACAATTGTCTTTATTTAATTCCCATGGCCAATGAAGCATCAAGCCTTCGAAGATTTTGATCTTGCTCTTTTTAAGATTTTCTTGAGTTAAAGTGAGTATATAATCCTCAATATAATTTTGATTCTTTGGAATTTCACTTATCTTATTAAAAACTTTCCAATTATTTATATTCAATTCACTTATTAAACTAAAAACATCTTTGTAGTTTGAAGATACATCTAAAGAGCTAATGTTATTTTTCCTAGCTAAATGAACAATTTTTTTAAATTCTTCAAATTTAAGTTTATTTTTTAAAAACCCATATTGATTTTCTAAGTTTGCAGTTCCTATTACTATTTTTTTCAATTCATTATGCATTTATTTTTAAAAATTCTTTGATATCTTTTTCTTTTAAAAAATTTTTATTGTTTGATGAATTATATTCAAAATTTTTCTTGACTTTTTTTCCTCTTTCTCCAATTGCATTTTTTTCATAATTATTGTGTCTATCAAAAAATGCTATTGCTGGCATAATTACATAGTGATCCTTGAATTCGATTATTTTATCCCATAACTCTTTTGGACAAAGTACTTCATGAAGTTTTTCACCTGGTCTAGTGCCTATGATTTTAAGTTTTACTCTTTTTGAAAATGATCTAGCTAAGTCAGTAATTTTTATAGATGGTGATTTTGGAACAAAAGTTTCTCCTCCTTTCATTCTATCTAAAGATTTTATTACGAATTTTATGGCTTCATTTGGTGTTATCCAAAATCTTGTCATATCTAAATTAGTAATGGGAAGGTTAAAGTTTTTATTTTTAATATTCTCTTCAAATATTGGAAGAATTGATCCTCTTGAACCAACCACATTGCCATATCTTACAACCGAAAATTTGATATCTTCTTTTCCAACTATATTATTTGCAGCAATAAATAATTTTTCCGAAGCAAATTTTGTAGAACCATAAAGATTTATTGGATTACAAGCTTTATCAGTCGAAAGTGCTAATATTTTACTTATCTTATTTTCAATAGCAGCAGATATTACATTGTTACTTCCATAGATATTTGTTTTTACTACTTCCATAGGATTATATTCTGCAGCGGGCACCTGTTTTAAAGCTGCTGCATGAATTAAAATATCAACGTTCTTTGTAGCTAATTTTAATCTATATAAATCTCTTATATCTCCAATTAAATATCTTAACCTTTTATCATTGTATTTTTTTTGCATTTCGAATTGCTTTAGTTCATCTCGAGAAAAAATAATCAATTTTTTAAATTTGTAATTTTTCAAAAAAAATTCTACAAACTTTTTACCAAACGTACCTGTGCCACCTGTGATTAATATTGTTTTATTTTTATAATTCATATTTCTCCTTAGTTGAGCCTATTTAACCCAGATATACTTGTTGGGCCTTCTAAAAAAAACTTAGGATTCAATTTTTCCTCCTCAATTTTTTTTATTTTCCCAAAAATATGATCGAGTTTATTAAAATAATTTTTTAATATTTTTTCATTATGGGAAACTGAACAATAAATATTGTTTGAAGCAAGTATTCTATTTTTAAGCATTTCCTGAGTAATGAAAGTTTTATAAATCATGTCATTTGTAGATATAAAGCTAAATCCTGGCATTGCATCAATCCCCCAAGTTCTTATAAGAAGTTTGTGTTTAGATGCTAATTTAACCCATTTTCTTTTTATCTTTCTTCCTAATTTAGTAATGTATTCCCAAGATTTATTTTTTTCCATAATTTCTAATGTTTTTAAAGCAGCTGTTGGCCCTATTCTTTCTGTCCAGAATGTACTGCTGATAAATGTCTTCTCTGCATTCTCCATTATATTTTTTTTCCCTAGTACTGAAGTAATAGCATACCCATTGCCCAAAGCTTTACCAAAAATTATCATATCTGGATCAAGTTTGTATTTTTTGTATATACCACCAAATGTTTCTCTAAACCCTGAACTGCACTCATCAAAAATTAATACTATATTTCTTTTTTTGGCTAAAGCTTGAACTCGATTTAAAAAATTATTTTTTGGCTCAAGATTTCTTTTAACCTCCATTTTAATGACTCCAATATTTTGTTCTTTAACTAATTTTTCTAAACTCTTAAAATCATTGTAATTAAAACTAAAAATTGTATTTTTTAAAGATTTAGGAATTCCTCTTTTGTCTATACCTGATATCAAATTTTTTTCTAAATCCTTTGATTTATTTATACTCATAGCTAGATACCAATCATGCCAACCATGATAGCCGCAAACTGCAATATTATCTTTTCCTACAGTTGCTCTTGCAATTCTTACAGCTATTGCGTTAGCTTCGCCTCCACTTCTTGCAAATTTTACCATGTCCATAGTTGGTGCAATTTCCAAAAGTTTTTCAGCTAACTTAACTTCCTCACTACAATTTAATGTAGACATGTTACCTTTTTTTAGAGCTTTCATTACTGCTTGATCAACTTGTGAATTTGAATAACCTAAAATATTTGTTCCTACACCCATTAATGAAAAGTCTCTGAATTTAGTTCCATCTAAATCCCAAATATCGCACCCTTTTGCCTTTTTATAATATGTAGGCCAGCTATTAGGATGAAATCTTGATGGATTTTTTGATAAAAGCATATTCCCTCCAGGTATAAGGTTTTTCGCCTTACTCCAAAGAACTTGCCCAGAGTTTTGATATCCGCCAAAATTTCTTAAAAAATTATTGTTATTATTAAATAAAGTTGGCTTTAACTTATATAATCTTTCTAAATCGCTTAAGTTAAAGAATATATTTGGTTTAAAGTAATTAAATAATAACTTTAGTGTTTTTAAATCTTCTTTATAATCAAGTGTTAGTCTTATATTGGATAAATCTTTATCATTAAAGAAATTATATTTTTTGAATTTTGTATGTTTTTTTATGTACGATGTAACGTGTTCGATATCGTAACTTGACCGAGCCTTTTTATGTGCGATCTCGAGACTTTTGAAATTAAATATTTCTACATCTAATCCATCGGGATAAGAAGGTTCTAAGGTATTGCTAACATAGTCATAATTATTTTTTTTGAAGCATTTATAAATTTTATCAAGAATTTCTGAGTCTATACAAGGACAATCTGATGTAATTCTAATTATATTTTTCAGATTATATTTTTTTGCTGTACAAAAATATCTTTCCAAAACATTTTTTTCATTTCCAACGTAAAAATCAATTTTATTTTTTTTGCAAAAGTCTATTATTTTTTTATCATTTTTATTTTTGGTGCAAGCAACTATTATATTTTTGCTTAAATATTTACTTTTGCGCAATCTTTTAATTATAATATTAAGTATCGTCTGCCCATTAACTTTTTGCATAACTTTGCCTTTAAATCTACTAGAGTTATATCTAGTTTGAATTATTATTCCTGTTTCCATAATTATTTATTTTTTTTATTTTTTTATTTTTAACTTCAAATATATAGTTACAATTTTTTAAATGTCTTAGATTGTGAGAAACTATTATAATACAGAATACATTATCTAGTGTTTTTAATTTGTTTAAAATCCTGCTCGAATTTTTATCATCAAGAGCATTAAATCCTTCATCAATTATTAAAATTTTAGGACTTGAATAAAGAGCTCTTGCTATTGCAATACGTTGAATTTGACCTCCGGAAATTTTTTTTCCACTTTCTCCAAATTTAATTTTATTTTTAAAATTAGACAAATTCACTAAACTTAAACATTTGAATAATTTAGATTTATCAATTTCCCTCCTATCTATACCGAAAGCAATATTTTCAATAAAAGTCTCATCGATGACAAAAGGTTTTTGAGGAACAAATCCAATTGAGTTTTGCCAGCTTATTAAGTTTTTCCTTATGTTTTTGTTATCTAAAAATATACCGCCTGAAGAAGGTTCTATTAATCCAGTTATCAAACTTAATAATGTAGATTTGCCCGATCCACTTTTACCTACTAATCCAATAACAGAATTTTTTCTTATCATTAAATTTATTTTTTTAAAAATATAATTTTTTTTGCCTGGATATTTATAACTTATTTTTTTTAGTTCTATTTTGTCCTTAAACAATATTTTTTTATTATATTTTTCCTTTTTTAAAGACTCATTCTTTATTAATTCTTTATTTATTAATTTAAATGTAGATTTTTTGTATTTTAAATTTTGTAAACATATAAATATTTTGTTTATTGAAGGTATTAATCTTAAACCAACTGCTATAAAAATACCAAGGGCAATAAGCGTTTGGCCAAATTGAATTTGATTTTTGTAAAAAATTGCACAAACTAAAAGTATTGAAATTATAAAGTATATTTCTAATGTAATTCTAGGCAAATTATCAACGAAGCTTTGCCATCTTCTCATCAAAGCAGATTTTGTATTATACTCAGAAAACTTACTAATAAAGTAATTTGCTGAATTTGATAATTTAATTTCTTTTATACCATCGAAAGACGCTTTAGCAATCTTTGCTTTATTGTTTTCATAAAATATTCTTTTTTTTCCCCAAAGGAACAATTTAGAAGATGTAAATTTAAAATATATAAATCCGAAAACCAAGAAAGATAATATAAGAATTAAAGATAATTTTGTATTAAAGAAAACTAAAAAGGCTAACAATCCAATTAATATAAGTGTCTCGGTAATTGTGATAAGTATTTCTCTAATGCCACCTGTATAAATATGAATTTCATCTATTAAAATTCTTAGAAGTTCTGAAGAATCTCTTTTAATAAAAAATAGATAAGGTTTATTTAGATAAGATGCTAGAGTATTCAATGAAAAAAAACGTCTTAATTGAAAAATGAATTTTGATTGAAACCAAAAAAGGATAATCAAAAATAAATTTTTTATGAAAAAAATAGATAATAAAACTAGAATAGCAACTAATTCTAAGTTTGCTTTTTTTAGAAATTCATTAGAATTTATATAATCAAAAATATAATTAAAAAGATTTTGGGTGGACGCATTTTCATTAAATAAATTCAAAAGTGGCAGTATCATCGAAATGCTCAAAACATCTAGAAATACTGTGAAAATCATTAAAAAAATAAATACGATTAACATATTCTTATTTTTTCTGTCTAAATAGTTTAAAAAATTAAAATAAGTTTTCATTTTAATTTATTCTTTTTTAAAAAATCTTTTTTTAAATTAATTATCAAATTATACTCTTTTCTGTTATTAAAATTTTTTGGTAAAATTTTTTTATCTTGGCTATTGTAAAAATTCTCTTCTACTAGATTTCCAATTTTATCCCCTTTAAATGTGTATTTAGACAGAATATTCATATTTTTTGTACGCAAATTAAATTGATAAAAAGGTTCATATACCGACTCCGCAATAGAATGATTTTTTTTTATTTTAGAAAATAAAAAGTTATTACCATCAAAATTTTTTAATTTTTTTTTATAGCCATATCTGGGGAGTAGGCTTGGCAGAATATCAATTATTTCAATTAAATTATTCTTATTTTTAAATTTTTTAAATTTTTTATCTTTTATATGAAGGCTTATGTGATTCTGATTTTCACTTAAAATATTACTATTTTTCATTTTTGATTTTATTCTTGTTCCATGATCTCCAAATAATAATATTGTAAAATCATCATATTTTGATTTATTTAAATAATTGTAGATCGTATTTAATTTCCTATCTGTATTTTGGAAAGAGCTAATTCTCTCTAAACTTTCAAATTCATCTTTAACTCTTACGGCTTTTTTCTGTTGAATATTGATGTGGCTTTTTTCCTCATCATAAAAATAATTTTTGTCGGGATGTTTGGAAAACTCAGATATTTCCATGAAATTTTTGACAGGGCTATGTGTATCAAATATGTGAGCAAATATGAAATTTGATCCCTCTTTAAAAAGCTCTAATTGTGCTATAACGTTTTCTAAAATTTGTTCTGCAGTATTATTTTCACAATACTTAAATATGTCTACTCCTTTATTAAATCCATAAGTCGGGTTTATTCTTACATAGGGACTAAAGCATGAGGTTATAAAACCTAATTCTTGAAAATATTCAAAAATGTTTTTTTCTTCAATTTGAATTTTATCATTATAATTTTTGATATTTAAGTAATTAGAGTAATAACTTAAATTCTGATAACACTTATGTTGTGATGTTCTTAACCCAGTAATTAAATTAGAAAATGATGGTAAAGTCCATTCTGCATTTGACCACGCATTGGTAAAATAGTTGTCAAAAAATCTATTTGTATTAGGTAGGTAATTTTTAAAATGATTTCCATATCCATCAACCATTAAAAGTAATACTAATTTTTTTTTCGATTTCTTTTTAATAAATATAGGATTTGATAAATAATCGTAATCATCATTTATCTTGATCTTATTTTTGTTATTTACATTTATTTTCAAAAAATTAAAACTTTGATTGTGCAATAATCTTCTGAACTTCAAACTATCTAGAATATAATTAAAATATTTTTTTTTTTTACTATAAATTACAAAAATCACTTGTTTAATTTTTTTATTTAAATTAAAGGATTTAACGTCTGAATTTTTTTTTGGAAAAATATAATTATTTATTTTCAAATAAAAGTCATCATTTATTTTCACATTTGATAAAAATTTTTCATTTAAATAAAAATATTTTTGATCTTTTTTTTTCAATAAATTTTTTAATTTATATAAAAAGATATAAGTTTTTCTTAATGAAAAAATTTTCTTAAGATTTAAAATTATAGTTAGTAAAATAAGTAAAAATATTATTTCTATCATCTAATTTATATATTGTTTTGCAATAGTATTTCCTGGGTCATAATAGAAAAAATTATTTCTATAATTCTCTAAATATTTTTTCCATTCTGAGTCATTTATTAATCTTAATTGATCAAGTATCTCTATAAACCTTTGCTCATTATATTTGCTAGTCCAAAAAGGACCTTCGTTTTTAAATTTTACATTGTCTAACTTAAAATCTAAATTCTTAATATTAAGGTGGCTTCCACGACATGAAAAAAAGGCCACTTTATTTCCTCGAGCAAACGACTCGTATCCTAAACATGATTCTATACTGACAGTAATTTCAGACTGATCAGAAAGAATATAATTAGAATCTCTAGAAGTTTTTTGAATATATTTCCAATTTTTTTTACCAATTAGTTTTTGATAAAATTTTTTTTCCTTTTCTGATAAATAATCAGATTCTCTTGTCCCGCAGATAAGTAAATTAAATTGATGCTTTTTAGAATATTTTATAAGAAAATTTATTAATTTTTTTTCAAGCTGAAAGTATTCATCGTAAGTGACTTCCCTGAAATATTCGTTGTATTCAGTAGAAAAATATTTACTTTTTCTGGATCTAAAAACCGATAAAAATAGAATATTTTTTTCTCTTTTAAATTTTTTCTTTTCTACCTGATTATTAAGTATTGAGCCAGTAATTATACATTGACCATTAATTACCTTTTCAAAAGTTAATTTTTCAGCTTCATTAAAACAAAATATATAATCTGAACTTAAATTTTTTTTTATTTTTTTATTTATATTATTAATTAAGAGAGGATGATTCCCGATATTTAGGCCATTTTGTATTGAGATAAATTTTGTATTTTTAATTTTATGATTTTTTAAAAGATAAAACTTTAAATCATTAGCGATTCTAGTTATAAAAATTTTAGGTTCTGAAATTTCTATATATTTTTGGAGATAAGGTACCCAAAAAAATTCAGATTTTAAACATTTAAAAAAGGTTAACGCTAAAACAAATAAATTTACTTTTAGACCAGGATCAATAACTTCTATATTATTTTTTTTAAATAATTCAAAAATAATTTTCTTACCATCTTCTCTATAAATTAAAATTTCTTCCTTTTTTGGTTTTAAAAATGTAAAGTTTAATTTATTTACTAAATGTAATTTTCTACAAATACGGTAAAAATTTTTCATTAAATTATTGACCACCCGCCATCCACAATAATATTTGCTCCGTTAATATAAGATGAACCTTCTGAACACATGAATGCTACAACCGAAGCTACCTCATAAGCATTTCCTAATCTCCTTTGTGGAACTCTTTTTCTATAATTTTTCAAAAATGTTGGCTCCTGTTTTTTGTTTAGCCCTTGAACTGGTCCATAAATACCTCCAGGACTAATGCAATTAACAAGTATATTTTTTTCACCATAGTAAGATGCAAATTGTTTTGTAGAATTTATTATTGCACCCTTAACAGTTGCGTACGTTAAATTTTCTGACATAGAAGTATTTTTGTATAAATTCTTATCTTGACCTAGAAAACCGTAAATTGAACCAAAATTTATGATTTTACCCTTTTGTTTTTTGGAAACCAAAAGATCTGCAAATATTTTTGAAATCCAAATAGTTGAATTTAAATTTATTGAAATATTTTTTTCAAATGATCCAAGTTTAATCTTTTTAAAATTATTATTTTTCCAATCTTTCGTTCTTGGGTAAGAACAATTTACTAAGATGCTAGGATTAAATTTTTTTGAAAAGATATTTTTTAAGTTTTTTTCTATATCTTTTACTTTTGAACAATCAAAAAATTTAAAATTAATTTTATTTTTATTATAAAAATGATTTTTTTCTTTAAAATCGTTAAAATTTTTTTTATTAATGTCTAAAACTAATACATTTGCACCAAGATCAGTCAAAGCTAGAACAGCCTCTCTTCCTATTAGTCCCAAACCACCGACAACAATTATATCTAAATGATTTAATTTAAATATATTTTTAAAGTTTATTCTCATATTTTTAAACTCACATCAATTTTATCGCTAACAAAAGCTCCAGAGGCATTTTTTTTTGTCTCAAATTTTGGCATTAAAAAATCATTTATTTTCGAAATATTTGGATTTTTTTCTAAAAAATCTAATGCATCTTTAAGAGAAAAATTTAATTTTTTAATTTTTTTAAAATGAGAAAAAATCTTTTCGAATAGCTTTAAATCTTCAGGATAATCAAGTGTGAGGCGTAATTTTTTATTAAATTTATAATCTGATTTAACATAATTTACACTAAAGTACCTGTCATTTTGTAAAAACCATTCAAGATACTCTGTATTATTTATATTATTAGCATTTTCCATAATTGATTTTATACAATCGTAAGTGAATATTTCTGATTGAGTTCCGTATGGCATGTTTGTTGTTATTGTTACATCGCAAGAATTCTTTAAATGGCTTGCAATTGCTTTATCAATCATTACTTCATCCCTTAAAACATCATCTCCCGTTATTCTTACTATATGGTCTAAATCAAATTTTTTTGCAGTTTGAAAAAAACGATTTGAAACATTATTTAAATCTCCAGTAAAAAATTTTATTTTAAATTTTAAAGCAATTTTTTTCAAAATCTTGTCCATTTTATGAGTAGATGTAGATAAAATTATTTCATCAATTTCTTTACATCTTTTAATTCTATTTATTAATAAAGATAAACTTTCTTGACCTGCAATTTTTTTTAAAGCTTTTTTTGGTAATCTCAAAGAACTCAATCTAGCAACAATTACTGCTCCAACTCTATTTTTTAATTTTTCTACAGTAACTAAATTTCCTTTTTTAATTAATTGATTAGATTTTCTCCCTACAATATCAATTGCTGATAAAGGAAGTTTATTTTTTTCTAATTTTATAAATTCAATATCATCTTTGTTAATGGTTTTATTCTTTCTAATGTCTTTCTTTGCTATAGCTGTTTTCTTAAAAGCATATCTATAACTCAGCTCGTCATTATTTAGAGGACCTAAAGGTTTTAGTAAGCTTGAAAATTTTTTTACTTTTGTGCAAAATTTATTAAAAACTTCTGCGTCTAATGCTGATTGATAGTCCTCCCATTTATATTCTCTTTTAGAAGTTACATGTTTTTCAATTAAACAAGCTCCAGAACTTAAACACATCAATGGGAAGTCTAAAGCCTCTGTCAAATCTCCTGAAATATGATCTGCACATCCAACTTTAACTTTAAATCTTTTAGAATACTTTTCGATCAACTCCTTTATTTCTAAAATTGAGTGAGCTGACAACGGAGTTGGAAAAGTTTGTATTCCAGGCATAAGAATAATTTCATTGCAAAGTTCCTTTTTCTTGAGATGTTCTAAAAGTTTTAAAATTTCTATTCTATGCGCACCCCCAACACCGATCATTAATGGCTTGCCAATTTTAGCTACTTTCTCTATGAAACTTGTGTTTAATAGATCCTCTGAATGTATTTTATAACCATCTACTTTAGCTTTTTCTGCTATTCTTAAACCTTCTTCTCCAAAAATATCTGAGAAAAAAATTTTTCCTGCTTTTTTTGCATAATCAACTGCCTGGTACCAATCTTGTTCGCTCAAGCAAACATCATTAAATAATTGCCATTCATGGTGGGATTTGTCTACTCTCTCTAAAGGAACAAATATTTGGGATTTAATAATTTTTGCCTCAGAATGTTTGACTCCATCAACTAAATTTTTAAATTTTTCAATATCACCTTCATGACCGCATGCAAATTCTGCTATCACAATACCATTATAAGACTCTAAGGAGTTATATATTGACTTATTTTTTTTCATTTTAAATTTAATTTATTTAATAAATTTTTAATATTTTTGTATTTTTTTAATTTTGGGTCAAACTCTCTTATGAAATCTCCATGACCATCACCTATTCCGTAAAAATACTTTGGTTTATTTATGTCATTAACTACAAGTTCATTTTCAGCTGCTAATAACCCCCCAGATACAATGGAAATTCCGTCAATTACTTTTCTTCCTAATTTTTTTTCTAAGTTTTTCTCTGTCTCTAAAAGCGAGCTTGTAAGTCCGTGAAAAGCTGCTGTAACATCAGCTCTAAAAACTCTTATTTTTTTCTTTAATGAAAGTGCTAAAGCATCTTTTTCTATTGTTCCTTTTCCAGCATCTAAGATAATAGACTTAGAATTTAAAAGATTTACAATTTTTTTATCTATAGTTTTTTCGCCTGTATTTGTGGAAATTAATATGTCTGTTTTTTTTGCTACTTTATATTTGTCAGTGAAATATTTTACATTAGAGTCAGTATGTTTTGGTTTAATAATATTAAGAGCTTTAGTAACTATCTTTAAGTTATTTTTATTTCTTCTAGTTATAGAAACGTTAGCACCCCTTTCAACAAGTCTTAAAGCCAATTTGCAACCTAGATTTCCAGCTCCAATAATTGTTATGTTTTTATTTCCTAATCCTCTAACATCTTGAATAGTTATCTGACTTAAAAATGAGTCGATAGCATCTAAAGTTAAGTCATTGGCTTTGAAAATTAATATCTTGGATTTTTTAATTAATTCTTTTCCAGTCCTTTCAACGTTTGCTGTTACACCATCTCTTGAAAGTTTAGATGGAATTTTTTTCTCTGCGTCTAGAAAGATATAGTCTACTTTTCCATCAATATTTTTAATAATTTGACTTAATTTTTTTTCAGAATAAACAATTATACCAGCAAAAATAATATTATTTGTTTCTCTTATTGGTGTCAAAAAGTATTCTCCATGAAATTTTTTTGAAGTGTTCCCAATTACAAAACCTGAAAATAATTTCTTCTTTTTTTTAATCTTTTTAATATTTCTTAATAAAATATTTATATTGTTCATATTAGCTTCCACATTATAGGATTGTCCTTATTGATTTTTAATTTAGCTTTTCTACCAATAACAATGTCAATATATTTTGGTAGTATGCCTCCTCCTGGGCCTTTTATTGAAAGCATATCTTTTTTAATTACTTCCCCTTTTTTAATATTCTTTCTTGCATAAAGACTTTTACGTTGAGTATTTAATGTTAAATATTCATTTGGTTGTATCTTTTTAATTCCATTTCCTAATATTTTTGGAATTTGAAATGAACTTTTAACTAGTTTTTGCATTTCGTCAAAATTTGAAGACAAAATGTGATCAGGCCCTTCCATCATTCTATTCTTAGTGAAATGTCTTTCTACAATATTTGCGCCTAAAGTAATTGCTAGTTGAGATACAAATATACCAAAGGTATGATCTGATAAACCAACTGGAACTCTAAAATTTTTTTTCAAAGTCTCTATTACCTTCAAATTCATATCTTCAGGATCAGCTGGATATGAAGAATTACAATGAAGTAGTATAACCTTATTGTTACCTGTAGAGTAAATAGTGTTAATTGCATCTTCGACTTGCCCAACATTTGACATTCCGCAAGATAAAATAACTGGCTTCATTGTTTCAGCCACTTTTTTTATTAGAGGTAAATTCACTAGATCAACTGAAGCAATTTTATAAAAATTAACTTTCATTCTTTCTAGAAAGTTTAGGCTTTCTATATCAAAAGGTGTTGAAAAAACTTCAATATTCTTTTTTCTGGCATAATTAAAAATTTCCTTTTGATCTTTTTCTGAAAGTACAAGTTTATTAAACATTTCAGAAATTGATTCTTCTAGACCTATTATTTTTTCTACATATTTTTCTGATTTAACCTCTTTTGAAACTCTGCTATCTTTTTTATAACTCTGAAATTTTACCGCATCACAACCGCACTTTACCGCCAGATCTATTGTTTCTTTGGCTAATTTGACGCTATTATTGTGGTTCAATCCAATCTCTGCAATTATGTAAGGTTTATGACTTTTGCCTACAGGCTTTTTATTTAAGTATACTGTTTCTTGAGGCTCAACTATGTCAGTAATTTTTATAACTTGAGATGATTTTGACTCTTTGCTTGTCAATATTTCAACCAAATCAAAAGCTTTATGAAACAAAACTTGGCTATCTGCATAATTAAAATCCCCTCCGGTTCCAATAGAATAAAATTGTTCAAATTTGTTAATATTATTTTTAATTTTCGATAACTCTTCTGAAAACCCTATATCTTGGACTGGGTAAACAAAGTATTCAGTATTAATACTTGCATCAGAAAATTTATCTTTTTTCGCCAATCCAACTATATCTAGCTGGTTTTTTACGACTTTAATCAATTCTTTATCTTTATAGTTGTCAATTTTATCTCCTCTTGAAAAAGTAATCTCTGCAGTCAATAATGTTTTATTTGTTGGTCCTATATACTTTGAAAGTTTTTTATTTTCGGTAACTCTATTAAACAAAATTTTTTCAGAGTCATAATAAAGCCATTGTTCTTTTTCTTGTATAATCTTTTTATTATTGTAAATAAGATAAACTGATTTAATTCCTCTAAATTTTAAATTACTGTTAAACCCAAGAAACTTAGCTGTTAAAGTAATCGGTAGAGTTGATATTACAGTTACGTTATCTGGTATTTTAATTTTTTTCTTTCCATTAAATACAAGGCTCGAAATTTTATTTTTACTAGTTTCAAAACCTGTAACTGTATGGTTAAAAAATATTTTTCCTTTTAATTTTTTAATAAATTGTGAAATTCTATTATAAACACTTCCAGTACCAAATTTTCCTACAGCACTATACTGACCATGATAAAAAGGTGTATTCGTGTTTCTAATTTCAATTCTTTTTGGTGCCCAGTTCGCACTCATTTGACTTGTCTTAATTCCCCAGATTTTTTCAGGATATTTATTAAAAAAAATATTTGTTAATGTAGGGCCAATTTGACCAAGCATATACTCTTCAAAACTTTTCGCTCTAGCTTTGTCCTCAGAGTCAATTTGCTTTATTTCTTTTAAGACTTGGGTTTTAATTTTTTTTGGAAACTTTGATATGCTTTCCCAAGAAAGAGGATAAGTCCATTTTTCATCAAAATTTTCCCCTTGTACATTTTTACACCAAAATTTACCTTTTAATAAAATATCGCCAAAATGTTTTTCCCAAAATTTTTCTAAACTTTTATCGGGTGTGTGAAATATGTGCGGTCCAGTATCAACATCGAATTCTTTCCATTTCCAAGTTCTACACATACCCCCGACGATTTCTGCTTTTTCATAAACTTCAACATCCCAATTTTTTTCAAGAAGTTTCCAAGCAGTAACTAATCCTGCCGGTCCAGCTCCTAAAATTATAGCTTTATTTTTTTTCATTCTTGTTTTTCTTTATCTATCTCTTTTTTTAATTCGTCGTACTCTTTCATTTTTTTTTTCATGAAATACAATGTTAGATTTAATCTATGACTTATACCTCTCGAAGTAATTACGTGTTGAAAATATTTAATTTTATTTTTTTTATTTCCAAAATTTTGAAGTTTAACGAATCCTTTTTTTTGAAGAGCTTTAAGACAATAGTTTAGCTTTCCCAAACTAAATCCTAAATCTTCAGCCATTTTACGTTGTGATATATTTGGATCATCGTTGATTTTTCGTAAAACCTTAAAATGATCTTCGTTATTTTTCATATGTTCATTTTTTGAACAAAATAGTGTTCAAATTATGAACAGTCAAGCTTTATAATAAAAACCTTGATTTTTACTTGGAAAGATAAATTTATTAGGCGTGAAAAAAACAGATGGAATCATAGATTTTTCTCTCAAAGATATCTGGTTTTCTCGTAAATTTTATGTGTGATCCTATTTCTGCATTATTCCAATGAGCAAATCTAGGGCCAGAAAGAATATTTTTCAATAACCTTATATCTAAATCATAAATTACGTATTTATTGATACTTTCTATTTCTCTTAATTCTTTTAAATTAATTTGATCATTTGAATTATCTAAATGAATAAATTTGTTTTTTAATTTAATTAACACATCAGTATCTAGTGTTAAATTAAATTGTTTTTTTTTATCTAAAAATCTAGAATGGGCTTTTTTTGCTAAGTCGTAAATATTCTCTATGCTATCCTCTTTTTCATTTTCATAACTCAATTTTCTTTTACTCAAAACATTTTTTAAATATTCTTCAATTTCACTATTATTGATTGGGATATACTTGTCAGATGTTTCAAAATTATTTAATGATAGAGTGCTATCAGGACTTAATCTTAAACATTGAGATTTACCAGCGATATTTCTTTCAAGATATTGACTTGCGTCTTCGATTGAAGGTACTCCTTTAAATTTTTGAAGTTTTGAGAGTTTACCCGATAAATAATAAGTGCCTGCAAAAGGTAGATAAAATTTAGGATTGATCTCTTTAATGAATTTTTTTGACATATCCAAAAATTTTATTCTTTTCTTCTCAGACTCTTTTTCTTTCTTACTGTCCTCAAAATTTTCTACACACTGAGGGTAGGGACCTGCGCCACCGTATCCTAAAAGCATCAAATCAATATTGTCATAAATTTGAGAAATTTTTTTTAGGGAAGAGTCTGCCAGCTCAAAAGGGCAGTCATTTATATTTAGAATGTTTTTATCCATTACTGTCAGAACAGCTAGACTATCGATTTGTTGTGAACGTTCTTTGTCAAGAATGTTTGCGCATCCATTAAATTTATAACATAATTCTGGATTACAGTTATCTGCAGCAATAATTCTTAAATTAAAATTTTTACTTAATTTTTTTTCTTCAAAATTTTCTAATTCAATTACTTTAAATCCTAATTTCTCGAGTTTAAATTTTAAAAACTTAGAGTGATAAGACAAAATATAAATAGGAATATTTTTATTTATTTTTTTTAAAGTTTCATCTGAACAGTGATCTGGGTGTATATGACTTATATAAATAGCATTATAAGAGTTGATTTCATCTAAATTTTTTTCAAAATTAAAAGGGGGATAATGTGACCAGGATCCATAATACTCACCATCAGTTAACCACGGGTCCATCAAAAGTTTAAAATCATCACTTTTGATACCAACTGTAGCTGATCTATAAAGTTTAATTGTAGGATCTAACAATTTATTATTTTTTATCATCAAGTAAAATCTAATAGTATTGCTTTATGATTCCGTCAAGATGTATTTAATTATCGCTTCATTAAAAGACAATAAATTAAAATATTGAATAATTTTAAGTTTGCTTTAATAAAATTACCAATTTTAGCTACTCCGTCTCTTGGAAATATCTTAATATCAATATTTATTACTTTATCTGTTATCAACATACAGTAAAATAACAAGTCAACAAGGAAATAGTTTTTTAAATTATTTAAATTAATCTTTTTTAATATTTTGCATTTATAAAGTTTAAGCCCACACAATGGATCTTTAATTTTATTTTTTTTACTAAAAACCAAGGAAATTATATCTTCTATAAACCTATTTGTATTATTTCTTTTTCCAACGATTACATCCTGTAACAAATTTTTCTTATTTAAAAATCCTTTTAAACTTTCAATTGAATGTTGACCGTCTGCATCCATTGTTAAAATAGATTTATACTTATTTTGTTTTAAAATAATTTTAATACCCTTGATAAGAGATTTTTCATAACCCAAATTTTTTATATTTCTATAATATTTAATTTTATTGACTTTTAACCATTCGTGAGTTTTGTCAGATGAATTGTCATCAATAACGAGAATTATAAAATTTTTTTTTAATTTTAATAGAAATTTTTTTAGATTTTCTAATTCGTTATAACTTGGAATTAAAATTATTAACGAATGCAATTTTTTTTTATACATTCTCCAGCTTTTAAAAATTTTTTTGTTTTTTTATTTAATAATAAATGAATTTTTTCTGGCGTAAATGAGTCCTTTAAAACTGGTCTTAATGGAAATATCATATTTTTTTTTATCTTTGTTCCTTTAGAAATATTTTTAACACAATAAAATGATCTTTTTTGAACTTTTGAACTGTCAATTTCATTAAATTCAATTTTTTTTCTCTCGCTTCCAAGGGCTAGTTCTAATTTTCTTGTTTCATTAACCATTTCTTTCCAGGTATTAAAGTTCATTGAAAACTTGTGATCCGGACCCTTTCTACTGTTGTTGTCCGTAAAATGTTTTTCTATCACTCTAGCACCTAGAGTTACAGCTCCTAATACTGTTGAATGCCCAGGAGTGTGATCGCTTAAACCTAATATTAATTTATTTCCAAATTTTTTTTCATATGTTTTTAAAACATTTAAATTTATAAAATTAAAATTTTTTAATTCATTTGTATAATTTGTATTGCATTGCATTAAAATTAATTTTTTATTATTTTTTAAAACAGTCTTAACAGCATTTTCGACTTCTTTTAAAGTAGACGCTCCCGTTGCTAATATTACTGGTTTATTTTTTTTAGAAATTTTATCTATGATATCAAGCCAATTAATATCTCCAGATCCCACTTTATAAGCATCTACATATTTTTTTACACTATCGACATAATTTAAATCATATGGAGATGTCATAAAATCTATTTTATTTTTTTTACATTCTTTCTTTAGAAACTTGGTCCACTTATTATTAATACTTGCTTCTTTGTATGTTTGAAAAACAGTTTTTTTCCATTTTGATTGATGGGTAAGTTTACCGATTTGTTTAAAACCAAAATCGCTTACTATTGTTTCAGCTTTAAAATGCTGAAATTTTGCAGCATCTGCTCCAGCTCTAGCACAGAGTTTGATCAATTTTTTAGCTCTAGCTAAACTTCCATCATGATTGGCCGCTATATCTGCTATAAAATATGTCGGCGATTTTAAAGAAATTTTTTTTTTACCTAATTTAAATTTTTTCATACATTTCCTTTTCATCTATAATTTCTTTTTCAATACTAGGCAATTTTTGCTTAAAGTTTTTTTCAAATTTTGAAGTATTCATTTGCATAAATTTTGATCTTTTTACTTTGCACACATTTTCTATCTTAGCTACAGAATACTTAAAATTACGATTTGACAAAAATTTTAGAGCAAAATCTTTTTTTGTAATACTATTTTTTGAACCTAAGTTATATATTCCACTTTTAGAAAAAATACTTTTGTTTTTTATCAATTTATTAATAATTTTACTCAATGTTCTTAGACTTATAGGATTAAAATAAACATTGTCAAATAAAGTTAGTTTTTCTTTTTTCTTTAGTTTTGAAGCAAGCCATCCTGTAAATGTTTCATTTTTAGATTTCGAGAAACCAAAAAAATTAATTCTGAATATTATAGCATTATCTTTAAGAGCAATTCTTTCTGATTTTAATTTTTGCTTAGTATAATGATTGTTTATTATATTTTTTGAATTTTCTGTATTTTGTATATTTTTTTGTCATACATGTGATCAGTCGAAAAATGCAAAATTTTGGTATCTATATTCATTTTTTTTTTTATTAAAACTATGTTCTCAACAATATTGACATTAATTAGATTTGATTTTTTTTTGTATTTTTCACAAAAATCTATATCTGTTTGAGCGACACAATTTATTATGAGATTTGGATTTGTTTTTTTTATCAAACTTTCGAGCTTTTTAAAATTTGATAAATCAATTTTTCTTTTTTTTAATCCTGAGTGAAAAATTTTATGATCAATTTTTAAAGTATTATATAAAGAACCACCTAATCTTCCAGAAGTGCCTAAAATCAATATCTTCATTAATTATATTTTATTAATTATTAAAATAGACTTTTTAAAGAATTTTAAAAATTTTTTTCAGTGCATAAATCAAGCCAATTGAGCTATTAGTACTGGTCAGCTACACACGTTACCGTGCTTCCACACCCAGCCTATCAACGTAG
>MDTB01101290.1_pt1 | contig 48481 bp, 58 predicted proteins | sample 811161 | NCBI WGS metagenome assembly MDTB01 (sample SAMN05326650, study PRJNA326480) | marine metagenome | isolation source: seawater | place: Mediterranean Sea | collected 2009 | reverse complement strand
TATTGCTATGGACGAAGGCCTGCGATTTGCCATTCGAGAGGGCGGTCGAACAGTAGGTGCGGGCGTCGTATCATCAATTATCGAGTAGTAATGTTAATGCCTCCCCGGACTTCGGGTAGGCAAATTTGACTGGGGCCCCGGCAATGGAACAACAAAATATTAGGATTCGATTAAAAGCGTTCGATCACCGTGTCCTTGATCAATCTGCTCGTGAGATCGTTTCTACGGCGCAGCGAACAGGGGCTACAGTCCGTGGGCCAATCCCGCTCCCCACCCGTATTGAGAAATATACAGTATTACGTTCGCCGCATATTGATAAGAAATCACGTGAGCAATTTGAAATACGAACCCACAAGCGTGTGCTGGATATTGTAGATCCAACGCCGCAAACCGTTGACGCATTGATGAAGCTCGACCTCGCCGCTGGGGTTGACGTCGAGATTAAACTCTAGGGGCTTTTGGATGAGAACAGGTTTAATTGCACAGAAGTTAGGTATGACCCGCAGGTTTAGTGAGAGTGGTGTGCATGTGCCAATAACTGTTTTAAAGGTGGATTGCGTCCAAGTTGTGCAGCAGCGTACCCTAGATAAAGACGGTTATACGGCGTTGCAGCTTGGGTGGGGAAAATCGAAATCTAAGAACGTATCGAAACAAATGCGAGGGCATTTTGCCAACGCAAAAGTTGAGCCAAAAAAACAGTTATGTGAATTTCGAGTTGCCGATGACGCTCTGGTTGATGTGGGGCAGGAAATTGGGGTCAACCACTTTCTTGCGGGCCAAAAGGTTGACGTTTGTGGTATTTCTATTGGTAAGGGTTTTGCTGGTGGGATCAAGCGGCATGGTTTTGCAGGCTTGCGGGCGTCTCATGGTGTTTCCATAAATCACCGCTCATTAGGCTCCACGGGGCAGTGCCAAGACCCCGGAAAGGTCTTCAAAGGCAAAAAGATGGCAGGTCAAATGGGCAATGTCCGTGTGACTACTCAGAATATAGAAATCGTTGGTGTTGATGATGATCGGGGCCTTATTTTGGTTCGTGGTGGGGTCCCGGGTGCTAGGGGTGGATTTGTCCGAATTACCGATGCAGTTAAATCTAAATTACCTGAGGATGCCCCATATCCTGCTGCTTTAAAGGCAGGCGTGGTTGAATTGCAGAATGGAGCCGCCAAGGGATCGGGAGACGAGAAGGCTCCTGTTAAATCTGTTGGTGATGTTGGCATTGACGAGCAAGTGACTGGTTTTGACGGTAATAATGACCTTGAAGAAGATAAGGGGTAGCTTCCGATGAAATGCGATGTCATCGATCTCACCAATAAAAAAACGGGGACTATCGACTTAGACGAAAATATTTTTGGTATTGAGGTTCGGCGGGACCTGCTGGCGCGCACTGTTAATTGGCAACTTGATAAGCGTCGATCTGGTAACCATAAAGTAAAGGAGCGCGCTGAAGTTAATGGTACTAAGTCGAAGCCATTTAATCAAAAGGGAACGGGCCGGGCGCGGCAGGGCACGTTGCGAGCTCCTCAAATGCGAACGGGTGGCGTAGTCTTTGGGCCTCATGTTCGTAGTCATGAGACTAAATTACCAAAACAGATTAGACGTTTAGCTTTAAAATCCGCGCTTTCAGCAAAAAAGTTGGAGGGCAAGCTGGTTGTATTGGAGAAAGCTAAGATAGACTCACCAAAAACCAAAGAGTTGGTTAAGAGTGTAAGTGAGTTTGATTGGGGACGTGCTCTAATTATCGACGGTAATAAAGTTGACAGTAAATTCGCTATGGCTGCACGAAACATCAAAGAATTAGATGTCCTTCCATGTGTTGGGGCAAATGTTTATGACATCCTGCGCCGAGATACTTTAGTTTTAACCGTGGAAGCTGTAACCACCCTGACGGATCGGCTTAAGTGATGCGATATTCAGTTCTCCGTGATAAAAAGCCAAGTCGGGAGCGTATGTATGAACTTCTTCGGGCGCCATTAATTACAGAAAAGTCCACTTTGATAAGTGAGTACAATCAAGTTAGCTTTTGGGTGCCTTTAAATGCACACAAATTTGAGATAAAGCACGCTGTTGAGGGTTTGTTTGACGTGAAGGTAACGGATGTTAATACCCTACGGAACAAAGGTAAAACCAAGACTTTTCGCGGTCGGCCGGGCGTGCGACCAGACCGCAAAAAAGCAATTGTCACGTTGGCCGAAGGGCAATCCATTGATGTGTCGACAGGAATATAGAGAGAGATTGCTTGATGGTGCTTAAGACTTTTAATCCAACTACGCCAGGCCAGAGGAGTCTCGTTCTGATAGACCGTTCGGGGCTCTGGAAAGGTCGCCCAGAAAAAAGCTTAACAGAGGGTCTTCGTGGTAAGGGGGGTAGAAATAATAAGGGTCGTGTGACAGCACGTCGTCGTGGCGGTGGTCATAAGCGCCTTTATCGGCTTGTTGATTTTAAACGTCGGAAGTTTGACGTAGCAGCTATAGTTGAGCGGATTGAGTATGATCCAAATCGATCTGCATTTATCGCATTAATTAAGTACGATGACGGAGAATTATCCTATATTTTGGCACCACAACGGCTTCGGGCTGGGGACACAGTCATTGCTGGAAAAAGTGTAGACATCAAGCCAGGAAATGCCACGTCGATGCAAAACATTCCGGTTGGTACAATTGTGCACAATGTAGAGATGAAGCCGGGTAAGGGTGGCCAAATGGCGCGCTCTGCCGGTGCTTATGCTCAGATTATCGGCAAAGACCAAGGTTATGCCCAACTGCGTCTAATATCGGGTGAAATTCGCATGGTGCGTGCGGAGTGCATGGCCACTATCGGCGCAGTTTCAAATCCCGATAAGCAAAACACTAAATTGGGTAAAGCTGGCCGGAATCGTTGGCTGGGCAAACGGCCAAGCGTTCGCGGGGTGGCAATGAACCCAATCGACCACCCCCATGGTGGCGGTGAAGGTCGGACATCTGGGGGCCGACATCCAGTATCACCGTGGGGAAAGCCTACGAAAGGTAAGCGCACCCGTTCAAACAAGAAAACCGACCGGCTTATCATGCGCCGTCGTCGGTCGCGTAAGTAAAGGAGAGGAATTGTGCCTCGTTCCGTATGGAAAGGACCGTTCGTTGACGGTTATCTATTAAAGAAAGCGGAGGACGCGCGAGCCTCCGGTAGAAAAAGTGTGATTAAGACTTGGTCCCGCCGCTCGACAATTTTGCCCCAATTCGTTGGTCTTACATTTGGGGTATATAACGGACAAAAATTTATCCCTGTTTTAGTTAATGAAGACATGATTGGCCATAAACTGGGAGAATTTTCGCCTTCGCGTTCGTACTTTGGGCACGGTGCCGATAAAAAGGCCAAGAGAGGTTAGTTATGGGCAAAAATGCTGCCGAACGCCCGTATGCGGACAATGAAGCTATGGCATTTGCGAAACAAATTCGTACTAGCCCGCAAAAACTCAATCTTGTGGCGGCAAGTATCCGCGGTATGGATTGCGAGCTTGCTCTAGCTGAGTTGCAGTTTTCACGGCGTCGTATTGCAGATGAAGTGAAAAAGCTTCTAGAGAGTGCGATAGCCAATGCAGAAAACAATCACCAACTCGATGTGGACAGGCTGTACGTAGCAGAAGTTACAGTGGGGCGTGCAATGGTCATGAAGCGATGGCGTGCGCGTGCGCGCGGTCGGGTTGGACGTATTCAAAAACCACTTTCGAATCTGCGAGTTATCGTGCGAGAGCGTAAGGAGAAAGTATAATGGGTCAGAAAGTTAACCCTGTCGGCATGCGCGTTGGCATAAATCGAACGTGGGATTCTCGTTGGTATGCCTGCGGTGGCGATTACGCGAACTTATTACACGAAGATCTGCATATCCGTGAGTTCCTCAAGTCTTCACTGTCTCAAGCAGGGATTTCAAAGGTAATAATTGAGCGGCCAGCGAAAAAGGCAAGGGTAACAATACACACTGCGCGTCCGGGTGTTGTGATTGGTAAAAAAGGTACCGATATTGAGAAATTGCGCCAAAAACTCGCAGGAATGACGACGTCTGAGGTTCATCTCAACATTGTTGAGGTTCGTAAACCTGAAATTGACGCGCAGTTAGTTGCAGAAAATATTGCGCAGCAGATTGAGAGGAGAGTCTCAATTCGACGTGCAATGAAACGGGCCGTGCAATCAGCTATGCGGATGGGAGCAGAGGGAATTAGAATTAACTGTGCAGGTCGTTTAGGCGGGGCTGAGATAGCACGCATGCAGTGGTATCGAGAGGGGCGTGTCCCCCTACACACACTTCGTGCTAACGTTGATTATGCAGAGGCACCAGCGGAAACTACTTACGGTGTTTGTGGGGTAAAGGTTTGGATATACAAAGGTGATATTTGGGCGCATGATCCAATGGCTCTGGACAAGCTAGCGCAGGAACAGCAGCCGCAACGTTAACGCGGTTTTAAGGCAAGAGAGAAAAGAGCATGTTGCAACCAAAGCGAACAAAATTCCGGAAAGCACACAAAGGTCGAATTCACGGTAAAGCAAAAGGTGGGACGACCCTTACCTTTGGGGCATTTGGCCTGAAAGCAGTTACTCCAGAACGCGTGACCGCTCGCCAGATCGAAGCTGCGCGTCGTGCTATGACACGCCATATGAAGAGGGCTGGACGAGTATGGATTAGGGTTTTTCCAGACGTTCCTGTGTCGCAAAAACCAGCAGAAGTTCGTCAGGGAAAGGGAAAAGGCAGCCCGGAGTATTGGGTCTGCCGGGTGAAGCCTGGACGAATTATGTTTGAGATGGATGGCGTAAGTCATGACGTGGCCAAGAGAGCCATGGAACTGGCCGCTGCCAAGTTACCGGTAAAAACCCGATTTGTCTCTCGCCTCGTTGAAGAAGGGTGATTCCATGAAGTCTGTTGATGTGCGGTCAAAAAGTGAAGACGAGCTTAAGGAAGAACTTCTTTCCTTGCGCAAGGAGTCTTTCAACCTCAGGTTTCAAACTGCAAGTGGTCAGCTGGAGAACACTGCGCGAGTGCGTGAAGTGCGTCGGGATATTGCAAGAATCAAAACAGTATTGAATGAACGTTGCTTAGTGGCAACGTCGTCCTAAACGGAGTTGGTTAAAAATGCCTAAGCGAATTTTACAAGGTATAGTAGTAAGTGACAAACTTGATAAGACAGTGACAGTAAAAGTCGAGCGCAGGATCAAGCATCCCATTTATTCTAAAGTTATCCGGCGTTCAAAGAAATACGCCGCTCATGACGAAAATAACCAATTTCAAACTGGCGATAGAGTGAGTATTCGTGAATGCAGCCCCATGTCTAAGCGTAAGACTTGGGAAGTCGTTATAGCGGGCGCTTAGTTGTCATATCTGTTCGTAGGGGGAGGTAAAAGATGATCCAAGCGGAGAGCAATCTGGACGTGGCAGATAATTCGGGTGCGCGCAGGGTACAGTGTATTAAAGTTCTGGGTGGGTCTAAACGAAAATATGCCTCTGTCGGAGATGTAATTGTCGTAAGCGTTAAAGAGGCTATCCCGCGCGGCCGGGTAAAAAAAGGTGAGGTCTTGCAAGCTGTGGTTGTTCGTACGGCGAAAGATATTCAACGAAAAGATGGAACATCAATTCGTTTTGATAACAATGCGGCGGTGCTAATTACGAAGCAAGGTGAGCCAATTGGGACGAGAATTTTTGGACCGGTAACTCGTGAATTACGTGCTAAGCGATACATGAAGATTATATCGCTGGCACCGGAGGTCCTATAATGGCCGTAAAGCTAAAAATAAAAAAAGGGGACAAAGTTTTAGTCTTGTCAGGTCGAGACAAGGGTAAGTCAGGTGAAGTATTGAAGGTGTTTCCTAATCGTAATCGGGCGATAATCCAAGGGGTAAATCGAGTCAAGCGTCATACCAAGCCCACACAGGCGAGCGCTGGTGGAATTATTGAGCAAGAGTCTCCGATGCATATATCAAATTTAGCTCATATTGATCCCAAAGACGATAAGCCCACGAAAATAGGATTCAAAATTCTCGAAGATGGTCGCAAAGTGCGTTTTGCGAAACGCTCCGGCGAGATCATTGATAGGTGAGGATAAAGGAAATGGCACGTTTGCGCGACGATTACGAAAACCGAATCAAACTTTCGTTGATTGAAGAATTTAAATACGGATCTGTGATGCAGGTCCCAAAGCTTGAAAAGATTGTCATTAATATGGGGGTTGGTGAAGCCTCGCAAGACCGGAAAAAAATTGAAGGTGCCATTGCCGACATGACACTAATTGCTGGACAAAAGCCAGTAACCACCCGCGCGAAAAATGCTATTGCGACTTATAAGTTACGCGAAGGAATGGTCGTGGGATGTAAAGTAACATTGCGTCGTGACCGGGCCTACGAATTCCTCGATCGATTGGTCACAATTGCGTTACCGCGAGTAAGGGATTTTCGGGGGGTCTCTTCTAAGAGCTTCGATGGTAACGGGAATTATGCAATGGGTTTAAAAGAACAAATTGTTTTTCCAGAGGTCGATTACGACAAGGTTGATCAAATTCGGGGCATGGATATCATTATCTGCACTACGGCAAAAACCGATCCAGAAGCAAAAGCCCTTCTTACGCACTTTAACATGCCGTTTGCGAATTGACGGACGACGGAGACAAAATTTATGGCTAAGAAAAGCGCCATCGAAAAAAATTTAAAACGAGAGCGGCTTGCAAAAAAATACGCGTCTAAGCGAGAGCGACTTAAAGCCGTTGCTAAAGACGAGTCGCTATCACCTGAAGACCGGTTTAATGCTCGTATAAAACTTGCCGCATTACCAAGAAATGCGGCGCCGGTTCGTCAACGTCTGCGCTGCGGTATAAGTGGTCGTCCGCGTGGTAATTATCGTAAATTTAAGCTCAGCCGGATTGCGGTGCGTGAGTTGGCCTCTGCCGGACAAATACCCGGTATGGTCAAGTCGAGTTGGTAAGGAGCGACTTAGTATGTCGATGACAGATCCTCTAGGTGATATGTTAACCCGAATTCGTAATGGTCAACGTGCCCGGAAAAACCAGATTAATTCTCCTGCCTCTAGGCTGAGATGTAATGTGCTCGATGTTTTGAAACGTGAGGGGTACATCCGGGATTACGAGCAACGAGAGTTACGTCCCGGTCTCTCCGAGATCGAGATTCAACTGAAGTATCATGAGGGTGAGCCTGTCATCCGTGAGATCTCCCGCGTCTCAAGACCAGGGCGCCGGGTTTATTCTAAGATTAAGGACCTTCAACGCGTTTATAACGGATTAGGCATTGCTATCCTCTCAACACCGCGGGGGGTTTTGTCGGATAATGAGGCACGCGATCAAAATGTGGGCGGGGAAGTTTTATGCCAAATATTCTAATTGGGATCGTACTAGGATAGGATTTGATCATGTCGCGTATCGGAAAAAACCCGATTGAACTCCCTGACGGTGTTACCATTGAGGTGGCAGGTGTGGTTGTTACTGCTGAGGGAAAACTCGGCATGCTAACAGCTACTTTGACTGATGATGTGGAGATATCCCAAGTTGATAACTTGGTAATTGTGAACCCGCGTGTGGGTGCACCAAATGCAAAAAAAATGTGGGGTACATCGAGAAGCGTAGTTGCTAATTTAGTTGAGGGGGTCAGCAACGGATTTACACGAAAGCTTGAAATTAATGGGGTTGGTTATCGCGCTCAGGTTCAAGATAAAGAATTAGTCTTACAGTTGGGTTATAGCCATGACATAAAATTCGCAATTCCAGAGGGCATAAGCATTAAATGTCCAGATCAAACCCATGTTGAAATTTCTGGCTCAGACAAACAGAAAGTTGGCCAAGTTGCCGCAGTCATCCGTGCTTATCGTCCACCGGAACCATATAAAGGTAAGGGAATAAAATACGACGATGAATACATCCTGCGTAAAGAAGGCAAGAAAAAATGACTCGTACACGTCAGAATAAATCACAAAGTCGTAAAAATAGAACACGCTTGCAGATTCGGAGGCGGACTAACGGGCGCCCAAGATTATCCGTTCACCGTTCCGGTAAACATATATATGCTCAAATTATTGATGATGGTGAAGGTAAAACCTTGGTGGCGGCATCTTCAGTGGACCAAATAATGCGAAAACAAAATAGTACCGGTGCTAGTGTTGATACGGCCAGCGAGGTTGGAAAATTAATAGCTGAGCGCGCTGTTGCACTGGGGGTAATAGAAGTCGTGTTCGATCGTGGCGAGTTCCGCTACCATGGGCGCGTTAAGGCTTTAGCTGAAGGCGCCCGTGAGGGCGGCCTATCGTTCTAGGAGATTACAAGATGGCAGAACAAACGGCACCGCGTGGAGCTAGGCGTGATCAGACGAGTGGAGGTCGGGGCGGTGGCCGCGGCGGACGCGATAGGGATGATGGTGACGATCTCATAGATAAGTTGGTGCACATCAATCGAGTTGCAAAAGTAGTCAAAGGCGGTCGCCGGTTTTCCTTCGGTGCATTAGTTGTTGTTGGCGATGGCCGTGGGCGAGTGGGTTATGGCACGGGTAAAGCCCGTGAAGTTCCAGAAGCTATTCGTAAGGCGACAGATGCAGCTAAACGAAACATTATTCGGATCCCTCTTCGTGAGGGACGTACGTTGCATCATGACGCTAAAGGTCGCTTTGGAGCGGGCAGGGTGGTTTTACGTGCGGCACCCCCGGGCACTGGGATCATTGCAGGTGGCCCAATGCGAGCTGTTTTTGAGACCATGGGTGTTCAAGACGTCGTCGCAAAATCGGTTGGCACCGCCAATCCACACAATATGGTTAAGGCAACTTTTCAAGCCTTGGCTGGCTGCACCTCACCACGCGGTATCGCGTCTCGTCGTGGAAAAAAAGTTGGCGATATTGTTGCTCGCCGTGGCGAGAAAATCGCTAGTTAAGGGAGGATTTAAGTGTAATGGGGGATAAAATTAACACTGTAACAATCACACAAATTAAAAGTCCGATTGGGCGTCCAAGGGATCAGCGCGCGACCTTAAAAGGGCTTGGTTTGAATAAAATAAATCGAACTAGTGTTCTTAGGGATACTCCTTCTGCGCGTGGGATGATCGCGAAAGTTAGGCATTTAGTGCGCGTGGACGAAATAATTTAAGCGATTTGACATAATAAGGAGTTTTTGGGAAGTCCATTATGAAACTGCATGAATTAAGGGATAATAGCGGCGCATCGCGCCCGAGCAAGCGAGTTGGTCGCGGGATAGGATCTGGGACTGGTAAAACATCCGGTAAAGGTCAAAAAGGTCAAAAATCAAGGAGTGGGGTAAGCCTTCTTGGTTTTGAGGGTGGGCAAATGCCTCTTTACCGTCGTTTGCCCAAGCGCGGATTTAATAATCCGTTTTCAAAACAGTTTGCGGTGCTGAATGTTGGTGCTATTCAACGTGCAATTGATTCTGGGAAGCTAGATCATAATTTGCCTATTACCAATGAGCTTTTGATTGAGGTGGGTCTTGTCCGCAAAACAAAAGACGGCGTGAAATTGCTAGGGCAAGGGGAAATCTCATCAAAAATTAACCTCTCGGTCGCGTCTGCGAGCAGAGGGGGCAAGGCCGCTGTTGAAAAGGCTGGCGGTAGTGTAACACTGCCTGAACTGAAGCCAAAACAACACGGTAAAGGGAAACGCCGAGACCGTATCTCGGCTGAGCGAAAAGCCGAACGTGCAGAAATACAAAAATAAAATAGTCTCTGCTTTTTCTTTAGGGACATGATCCGGAGTTAAATTAAAGGTTATGGCATCTGCTGCAGAACAACTTGCCGCGAACATGAATTTCGGTGCTTTTGCCAAGGCAACTGAGCTTAAAAAGCGAATTTGGTTTACTTTGGGAGCACTAATTATATATCGGCTAGGAACATTTGTTCCTTTACCCGGGATAGACTCTGTGGTTTTGGCTGATATTTTTCGTCAAAACCAAGGCGGTATCCTTGGGATGTTCGACATGTTTGCTGGTGGTGCGTTAGGGCGGATGTCAATATTTGCATTGAATATCATGCCTTATATCTCTGCCTCGATTATAATGCAGTTAATGAGTGCAGTGTCACCCCAGATGGCTGCGATGAAGAAAGAGGGGGAGAGTGGAAGAAAGAAAATTAACCAATACACCCGCTATCTAACTGTCGCGATTTGTGCACTGCAGGCTTACGGTATTTCGGTTGGAATTGAGGGGATGTCATCTAGCCAAGGGCCGGCCGTACCAGATCCCGGGTATTTCTTTCGAATGTCTATCGTGATCACGCTAGTTGGGGGAACGATGTTTCTAATGTGGCTTGGCGAGCAAATCACAGCTCGGGGAATTGGCAATGGCATTTCACTAATTATCATGGCCGGAATTGTAGCGAATCTTCCAAGCGCATTGGCTGGCACCCTAGAGTTAGGACGCACTGGTGCTCTATCAACTGGTCTCATTTTATTCTTGTTACTTATGTCAGTTGTAACAATTGCGTTTATTGTTTTCATGGAGCGTGCTCAACGGAGGATTCTAATCCAATACCCGAAACGACAACGCGGAAACAAGATGACTGGTGGAGAAAGTTCTCATCTGCCCTTGAAGCTAAATACTGCTGGAGTCATTCCTCCTATTTTTGCTAGTTCATTGTTGTTAATGCCCATGACTGTAATGAACTTCTCGGCTGGCCAAGGTCCAGAGTGGATGACGACAGTTGCAGCTTATCTTGGTCATGGTCAGCCAGTTTATTTAATCGTTTATATTTCACTAGTTGTATTTTTCGCGTTTTTCTATACCGCGGTGGTTTTTAACCCTGAAGAAACGGCTGACAATTTAAAGAAATATGGAGGTTTTGTTCCTGGCATTCGACCTGGCATCAATACTGCGCAATATCTAGACAAGGTACTCACACGTCTAACAGTTGTTGGAGCGGGCTATTTAGCCTTAATTTGTTTATTGCCCGAGATACTTATAGCAAAATATTCTGTGCCATTTTACTTTGGTGGTACTAGTTTGTTAATTGTGGTGACGGTTACAATGGACACGGTGGCCCAAATACAGTCTCATCTGATAGCCCATCAATACGATGGATTAATTAAGAAATCGAGGTTGCGGGGACGGCGGTGATGAAAATTGTCATTCTCCTTGGGCCGCCAGGATCAGGTAAAGGCACACAGGCGAAGACAATCCAAGAAGCACACAATATCGTTCAACTTTCAACCGGCGAGATGCTTAGGGCGGAGGTCGCAGCTCAAAGCGTTGCCGGATTAAGAGCGAAGGTAATTATCGAGGCCGGCAGATTTGTTTCCGATGATTTAATCATAGCGATGGTTGGAAAACGAATTGAAGCGAAGGATTGCTCTCGGGGCTTTATTCTCGACGGTTTCCCGAGGACCCTCCAGCAGACTATAGCACTAGATGATATGCTTAAATCTAGAAATTTAGCTGTCAGTTGCGTGATAGAAATTGTGGTTGATCACCACTCTATGATAAAGCGGATAGTTGGGCGTTATGCCTGTACAGCGTGTAACGCTGGGTATCATAATGAGTTCCAAAAACCACTTAAGGTTGGCGTTTGTGATATTTGTGGTGGTAATAGTTTTTTTAAGCGAGCAGATGACAATGAAGAAACGGTAAAAGCTAGATTGGTCGATTATCGTGTGCAAACCGAACCAATCATTGGTTATTATGAGAAATTAGGTGTGTTAAAAAAAGTTAACGGCATGTGCAGTATAAAAACGGTGACGGATTTGATCAATGAAATTATCGAGTTGAAAAATGGAGTTTAGTAAGGCTTTCAAAGCATTAGACCTATTGACTTGGCTTGAAAAGAGAATATACTTCGAAAAATTTTAGATCCCATTGGATGGAATTGTTGATCCAAACTCTCAAGGAGAACGAGCTTTGGCGCGTATTGCTGGCGTAAATATTCCGTCGGGGAAAAGGGTAGTTGTAGCACTAACCTATATTCACGGCATTGGTCGTACATCGGCGGAAGGTATTTGTAACAAAAATTTGATACCAAGTGAACGAAGAGTGTCTGATTTGACAGATGATGAACTGACAAGGATCAGGGATACCATCGATCAGGATCATCAAGTTGAGGGAGATCTGCGTCGTGAGCACTCAATAAATATTAAACGACTCATGGACTTGGGTTGTTATCGAGGGCTGCGGCATCGCCGTGGTCTTCCTGTTCGCGGCCAACGGACCCATACAAATGCCCGAACCCGCAAAGGACCAGCTAAAGCGATTGCTGGTAAGAAAAAATAAGGAGCGGTTATGGCAAAATCTGCTAGCACGAGAGTGCGCCGAAAAGAGAAGAAGAATATCACTGCAGGTGTTGCTCACGTGAACGCCACGTTTAACAACACCATGATTACAATCTCTGATGCGCAAGGTAACGCCATTGCATGGTCGTCGGCTGGCGCACAGGGCTTTAAGGGATCGAGAAAATCTACCCCGTACGCCGCCCAAATGGCTGGCGAAGACGCGGGGCGTAAGGCTATGGATCACGGTATGAAAACCCTTGAGGTTGAGGTAAAGGGGCCGGGTGCTGGTCGAGAATCAGCACTACGTGCGCTACAAACTGTTGGTTTTATGATTACTTCCATCAAAGACGTGACCCCAATTCCACATAATGGGTGCCGTCCACGCAAACGACGTAGGGTATAGTGTATATTTTTCCCCGACCCGGTGTTTATATCTCCGGAAATCTTGGTGTGGCTGGACGTTCCAGCCTCTTTATTCATTCCTGACGAGTACGAGGCCACTTCAGTGATTCAGAACAATTGGCAACAACTTATTAAACCGACCAAGCTCGATGTAACTGCAGGTCACGATCCGGCTCGCACAGCAATTGTCGTAGCCGAACCTTTAGAAAGAGGATTTGGCCTCACTCTTGGTAATGCACTTCGTCGAATTCTTCTTTCATCTCTTCAAGGAGCAGCTGTAACAGCTGTTCAAATAGAAGGTGTGTTACATGAATTTTCCTCAATCCCCGGGGTGCGTGAAGACGTTACCGACATTGTGCTAAACATAAAATCTGTGGGCTTGCGTATGCATTCCGATGGGCCAAAGCGTATGACTCTGAAAAAAGAGGGGCCCTGTGATGTTAAGGCAGGCGATATCGATGGTCGTGCCGATATCGAAATCATGAACCCAGACTTGGTAATTTGTCATTTGGATAAAGGCGCTAAATTAGATATGGAATTGATCGTAGAGATTGGTAAGGGGTATGTAGCAGCAACTCAAAATCGCCCTGAAGATACTCCGATTGGGCTTATCCCGATTGATGCAGTTTTCTCTCCCGTTCGTAAAGTGTCATATAAAGTTGATAATACGCGTGTCGGTCAAGTAACCGATCATGATAAACTGTCACTTGAAGTAACCACTAATGGTGCGGTAAACCCTGATGATGCAGTGGCCTTAGCCGCGCGCATTCTTCAAGATCAATTGCAATTATTCATAAATTTTGAAGATCCTGAGGTTAAAAAAGCTGAGGAGGAACATGAAGATTTACCTTTCAATCGCAACCTTTTGCGCAAGGTAGATGAGCTAGAACTATCCGTTCGTTCTGCTAACTGCCTTAAGAATGATAACATAATTTATATTGGCGACTTGGTTCAAAAAAGCGAATCTGATATGCTTCGTACGCCAAACTTTGGTCGAAAGTCTTTGAACGAGATTAAAGAAGTGTTAGGGCATATGGGGCTGCATTTAGGGATGGAAATTCCTGCTTGGCCGCCAGAAAATATTGAAGATATGGCTAGAAAACTCGAGGAACCTTTTTAAAAGCTTAGGTTTTTTTTCGGTACGGAACGTATTAAAACAAGGGTTATAAAAATCGTAGGTAAAATGGCACGTGCGGTTAATAAGTAAGGAGCCTGAAAAGTGAGACACCAGCATGGTTATCGGAAACTAAACCGAACTCATTCGCATCGCAAAGCCATGTTTTCTAATATGGTGGTGGCATTATTGTGCCACGAGCAAATAAAAACCACGCTCCCGAAAGCAAAAGAGTTAAGACGTATTGCGGATAAAATAATTACTCTTGGTAAGAGAGGGAGTCTTCATGCACGTCGGCAAGCTGGTTCTTATCTTCGCGATGATGACGCGTTGCGGAAACTCTTTGAGGCTCTTGCTACGCGGTATGTTGAGCGTCCCGGTGGTTATACCCGTGTTATAAAAGCTGGTTTTCGCTACGGAGATAATGCCCCAATGGCGTTGATTGAATTGGTTGACCGTGATCCTGATGCGAAAGGTGCCGAAGATTTAGCGCGTCTAGAAGCCAAATTAGAGGCGGAAGAGGATGTGACGACAACTTCTAATTAAAATTTAGTTTATTAATATTTAAAATTCACAAGGGTGGCCGATTAGGTTGCCTTTTTTTTTACCATAATGTTAACACTAGAAGTGGTCTGTAGTTATTAGGAATCTATGATGAAGAAATCTGTCCCTTTATTCTCTACTCTTACACTTATAATGATCTTTTTAAAGGGCATTGAAATAAATATTGCGCGTGCTGAAAGTACGGTTCCAACTTCTAAAGTTGAAATAAACTTGACATTCGCTCCTCTAGTGCAAAGGGCTGCTCCGGCGGTTGTAAATATATATACACAAAAAATTATTCGTGCTCGGAGTTCTCTACCTTTATTTAATGATCCATTTTTTCGGCGTTTCTTTGGTAATAATTTTCAGTTTGATTTTCCAAAACAACAAACGCGACGCCAGAATTCTCTTGGATCTGGGGTAATCGTTTCCGGTGACGGTATGGTCGTTACAAATAAACACGTTATCGAGGGGGCCGATGAAATTAGAATTGTTCTTTCAGACCGCCGCGAATTCGATGCCCAAGTCTTAGCTATGGACTCCAAAACTGATTTGGCTGTTTTAAAGATTAAAACAGAAATCGGACAATTCTCATTTCTTGAAATTAAAGACTCTGATGATCTTGAGGTTGGCGATTTAGTATTGGCAATAGGAAATCCTTTTGGCGTGGGGCAAACTGTTACCAGCGGCATTGTCTCTGCGGTTGCGCGTACGCGTATTGATGACTCAGATATAAACGCTTTTATTCAAACTGATGCCGCGATAAACCCGGGCAATTCAGGAGGGGCTCTTATTGCAATGGATGGAAGATTAGTTGGAGTTAATACGGCAATTTTTTCTAAAAGTGGTGGGTCCCATGGGATTGGTTTTGCTATTCCATCTAATATGGTGCGAGCTGTTTTAAACGGTATAGGAATTGATGGAAAGCTCACACTCCCATGGCTTGGAGCTACGGGGCAGGCTGTAAACCAAGATATAGCATCTTCCCTCGGACTACAGAGACCTGGTGGTGTTTTAATTAATGCGGTTCATGCAAAGGCTGCAGCGGCGAAGGCAGGGTTAGTGGTTGGCGATATTGTTCTTGCCGTTAATGGTCATGAGGTGATGGACGCGAGTAACCTTAAGCATAGAATTGCAACATTACCAGTTGGTGACGTGGCTGTTTTGAGAATTTGGCGTGCGGGTAAAACACGGGCTTTGAAGGTCAAACTTGCACCCGCCCCAGCAATACCAGCGGAAAATAAAACTATAATGGATGGTAATCAACCGCTATCTGGTGCAACGGTTGTTAACCTCTCCCCGGCATTTGCTGAGGAGCATGATATCGATCCATTCTTAAAGGGGGTTTTGATTATTGAAGTTCTCATGGATACGCCGTCATACAGACTTCGCTTTCGTGCATATGATATTATTCGATCGGCTAATGGTAAAGTAATTGAGAATGTGGATATGCTATTAGATGAGATGGGGGAGCCAACGAATCAATGGCGTATTGGTTTTTTACGCGGGGGGAAATTGCGAGAAGTAGTGATTAACAGATGAGTTCTTTGTTTGAAAAACAGTTGCCGAAACCTCTTGTAGAGATGTTAAGGCCCAAAAGCTTAGATGAGGTGATTGGGCAAGAGCATTTAATTGGGGCCGAGGGGAGCCTGAGACATTCATTACGGTCTGGCCAATTATTTTCTATGATTTTATGGGGATCTCCCAGGACAGGAAAGACCGCAATAGCAAAACTTTGAGCAAGTCAAACAGAGATGGAGTTTGAGTCAATATGGGCGGTTCTTACGGTCGTTGCCGACTTAAAAAAGTTATTTCAAGAGGCTATCCGACAACGTAAAAACGGAAGAAGAACCCTTCTCTTCATTGATTAAATTCATCGTTTTAATCACTCCCAACAAGATAGTTTTTGCCGTATGTGGAAGATGGAACCATTATTTTAGTGGGTGCAACAATTGAAAATCCATCTTTTCAAATTAACGCTGCGCTTTTATCGCGTACTCAAGTCGTGATCCTAAAACCACCAACAAAACCGGTGTTGATGGCGTTGTTACAACGTGCGGAGGCTTACGTTGGTCATAAAGTCCCGCTCAACTCTGAGGCGAGAAAGGCTATGTGTTCCATGGCGTATGTTGATGGGGGCTATTTGTTAAATATGGTGGAAGGCTTGTTTAATCTGCCGAAAGAACCTGAGTTGGACATTGAGGGTTTGGTTACAGAAGTGCGACAAAAGCAACCTCTGTACGACAAGGCTGGGGGTAGTCATTTCAACCTTATTAGCGCGCTACATAAGTCTTTACGGGGTTCTGATTTGGATGCCGCCTTGTATTGGTTTGCTCGTATAATTGATGGTGGAGAGAACCCGAGATATGTAGCTCGTCGATTAGTTCGATTCGCATCCGAGGATATTGTATTAGCAGATCCTAATGCCCTAACACTATCTTAGGCGGCATGGGACGCCTTTGATCGTTTAGGTTTCCCAGAGGGAGAATTAGCTTTGATGCAGTGTATCATTTATTTGGCAACGGCGCCAAAATCCCCTGCATTATACGAGTCTGAGAAGAAAGCATTAAAGTCAGCGAGAGATGGGGGTTCTTTGATGCCTCCAAAACATATTTTAAACGCGCCAACAGCTATGATGAAGAGTATGGGATATGGTGACGAATATGTTAATGATCACAACACAAGTAATGGGTTTTCGAGACAAAACTATTTTCCTGATACTGTGTTACGTGTGCAAATATACGAACCAGTTAAGCGAGGCTTTGAACGCGAAATTATAAAACGATTAGAGTATTGGTCTAACTTGAGATAAAAAAAGACTCCCGAATAGCTTTTCAGATACCTGCCATAAAAGAGAGTATTATTGGGTAAACAATCGATAATAATTCCCATATTTTTAGAGCGCTGCAACATTCGCTTAATTGAATTTTAGCAGTAGATAAAAGTTTGATGAATAATCGTTTTAGTGGTTTGTTTATTTAACTTTAAAACGTGGAGGTTCTTTCCAAGGAATATGGCACGGTAATCAATGGTGATTCGACCCACTTTTACAGAAAAGCATGTGGTATACTCTGAGGGTAAAGACTTTTTAAATAACGATAAGATTATTAATTGGTGTTTGACATCCCTAGACTCATTTTCCAACACTCTTTTTCTCATTTTAATGCAATATGAGTAGTACCCAAATCATTACTGTTGAGGAGGATGATGAGGACGTTCGTCTCGATCGTTGGTTTAAAAAACATTTTCCTCAGATAACCCACAGTCGATTACAAAAGTGGCTTCGAACAGGGCAGATAAGAGTTGATGGTGGACGTGTGAGATCAGGATATCGAGTTAAATATGGTGAAATGGTCAGAATCCCGCCCTTAGAGACAGATTCATTTTCATTAAAAAAAAGTCCTCGAGGAACTCGTAGTCGGGTAGATTTGTCTATAACTAGAGAATTACAAAAAAGTATTTTGTATCGCGATAATGAGATAATTATTCTTAATAAGCCTGCGGGGTTATCCGTTCAAGGTGGCAGCGGTGTGCGCGAACATCTAGACAAGTATCTCCCAGAACTACGTTTTGAGTATAGTCAGCGACCCAAATTAGTTCATAGATTAGATAAAGATACCAGCGGCGGGATAATCCTTGCAAGAACTGATCAAGCGGCCCGTTGGCTAACTAAAGCATTTCGTGAACGCAAAATCCGTAAAGTTTATTGGGCTGTTACTGTCGGTGTTCCAGAGGTGGATACGGGCGAAATAAACGCAAACTTAATAACTGGTCAGAATAAGCATTTTGAAAAAAGCATATTGATTGAGAATGGAGATGGGCAAACAGCTTTGACACGTTATGCAACAGTGGCGTGTGCAAGCAAATTAGTCTCATGGCTTGTTTTAGAACCTTTTACAGGACGCAAGCACCAACTCCGCGTGCACACGAGTTCCATATTGGGCACTCCCATTTTAGGCGACGGTAAGTATGGTGGTAAGCTCGCATTCTTGCAGACCGATGCTGTTTCCCGCCAGCTCCATCTGCACGCGAGAGGCGTTCTGCTTACAAAGCCAAGTGGTTAAAAAATTGAAGTTTATGCTGATATACCTGACCATATCGAGAAGACCTTTCAGTTTTTTGGTTTTGAAAAGGGGCAATGTAATTTTACCTTTCTTAATTGAGAACTTCTATTATCTTCAAAATGGCCGATATCTGTGTACTCTCTTAGAGTTAAATTCGGTAATTTTAATTCAGTAAATATTATCGAAAATTTGAATCTATAAGTGTGACTGAATGTGATATCTGCATGAATTTTTCTAGTCTAACTAAAGGGGGCGACTTAATATTATAATGAAGCGTGTTAAATTAGCTGTTTTTGATTGTGACGGGACACTAGTTGACTCCCAATATTCCATTGTAACATGTATGAATCATGCGTTCGATACTCATAATGTTCCCCGTGTTAGTGAAGAGGACATTCGAAGGGTCATTGGCTTACCACTATTAACTGCAATTACGACTTTAACCCCTGATACACCGGGCAAATTAATTGAAGATATTAAATGTGCGTTTGGCGATATGTGGAATCATATTCGCGAAACTGAGGGAATAAATGAACCATTATTTCCAGGCCTGCCATTAATATTAAATCAATTGGAAGAGGATGGATGGCTTCTCGGAATAGCGACCGGTAAATCTCTCAATGGTTTACGGGTAACATTGGAAAAGCATAATATTCTTGAGCGCTTTGTCACGTTGCAAACGTCTGATCGTGCTCGCGGAAAGCCAAACCCCGAAATGTTAGAGCGCGCTATGAGAGAGGTTGGTGTTAATAGCACCGAAACTATAATGATTGGTGACACCACTTTTGATATGGAGATGGCTCGAAACGCTGATGTAACACCCGTAGGTGTTTCTTGGGGCTATCATAATTCGCAGGAATTACGTGAGAGTGGCGCTTACACGGTCATAGATTCATATAGTGAATTACCTGATGTGTTGACCGAATGGATTTTATCACGTTCGACTAATATTGGCTAAAAGATTGCTCCGTGCTTCATTGCCAGTAGGTTTTTGATATCTTGAATGGATATTATATAGAAATTGTGAGTGAGCTAAAATTGACACAGACTTTAAATTATTTTAGCACCACACTACTGTTATTCGTCTCAAGTTATGACCAAACTAGCCTTTTAAGTATTTTATCCAAATCAGATTGATTGGTTAAATCATGATCAAAAAGGTTCAACGCTTCTTGAAAAAAGTTTCATTTGCGCCATCAGGTTATGGCTTCAGCGTATATCTCGACGGGAAACCAATAAAAACACCCAAGGGATTGATGGTGACCGTGCCTAATGCATTTTTAGCCCGTGCGATTACTTTGGAATGGCAAAAGCAAGAGGGGATAATAAAACCAGCAACCATGCCAATTACGCAATTAACGTGCACAACCCTTGATCGTGTTATTCCCAATCGCACGTCAGTTATTGAACAAATGGTCGAGTATGCGCACACGGATCTATTATGTTACCGAGCAGAGACACCCGTAGATTTGAACGCTCGTCAAAATGATATTTGGCAACCCATTTTAAACTGGGCGGCAAAAACCCTTAATACGCCTTTAAAGGTTGGGTATGGTATTAGGTACGTCGCGCAATCGGATGAGGCCATATTCAAGCTACGTAATGTACTGGAGCGTTATGATAATTGGGAGCTCACGAGCATTACACAAATGGCACCCATATTTGGGTCTTTGCTGTTGGCTCTGGCTGTTTCTGAAAATCAAATTAAGTGGGACCAGGCCTATTCGGCCTCTATATTGGAGGAGATGTTTCAAGTTGAAATGTGGGGTGAAGATCACGATGCAATGCAACGGCGTAACGCAATAAAACTTGAAGTTAACGACTCTATAAATTTTCTTCTACTCGCGAGATCTGAGAAACCATAGTTTTTTCTGGTTCAGTCGGTATTCCTCTCGTATGGTCATGGTCATCGTTTGAATGCGTATGGTACGGTACGTGGGGATAGAGAGTAGCGAGTCACGTGACTTAATGAGGTGATTAAATGCAAGAAATCATCGAGGAGCTTGAAAAGAAACGGCAACGTGCACGATTGGGCGGTGGGCGTAAACGAATTGATAAACAGCATGCGAAAGGAAAATTGACAGCGCGTGAGAGAATTGAAGTACTTCTAGATCAGGATTCCTTTGAAGAATGGGATATGTTTGTTGAACATCGGTGCACTGATTTTGATATGGGAAAAGAAACCATTCCTGGTGACGGCGTTGTCACTGGATATGGTGCAATCAACGGCCGCTTAGTCTTCATTTTTTCTCAGGATTTTACAGTATTTGGGGGGTCTTTATCAGCCTCGCATGCGGAAAAAATTTGTAAGATTATGGATCAAGCGATGAAAGTCGGTGCGCCGGTAATAGGGCTTAATGATTCTGGTGGAGCGCGTATTCAAGAGGGTGTTGACTCTCTAGCGGGATATGCGGAGGTTTTTCAACGCAACGTTATGGCATCTGGAGTGATTCCCCAGATTTCTCTAATTATGGGTCCTTGTGCAGGTGGCGCCGTTTATTCGCCGGCTATCACTGATTTCATCTTTATGGTTGAGAATACCAGTTACATGTTTGTGACGGGACCAGACGTCGTAAAAACCGTCACACACGAGAATGTCACACACGAGGATCTTGGCGGAGCTTTAACCCACACAACAAGGTCAGGTGTTGCAGATAAAGCTTTTGCGAATGATGTAGAAGCGCTTCTTTCACTGAGACAATTTGTAGATTTTCTGCCGGCGAATAATACAGAAAATCCGCCGATTCGACCAACCAATGATCCATGGGACCGCGCTGATAACTCACTCGATTCAATCGTTCCTGACAATACAAATAAGCCATACGATATGCGCGAATTACTAAAAAAAGTAGTAGATGAAGGCGAGTTTTTTGAACTTCAACCGGATTATGCAGGAAACATCCTCACCGGTTTTAGCCGGATTGAAGGGCGCACCGTAGGTTTTGTTGCCAATCAACCCATGGTCTTAGCTGGATGTTTGGATATTAACTCTGCAATAAAAGCCGCAAGATTTGTGAGGTTTTGTGATTGTTTCAATATTCCTGTAATAACATTCGTTGATGTCCCAGGATTTCTCCCGGGCACATCGCAAGAGCATGGCGGTATCATCACGCATGGAGCAAAGCTATTGTATGCTTATGCTGAGTGTACAGTTCCGAAAATTACAGTGATCACACGCAAGGCTTACGGTGGTGCTTATGATGTAATGAGCTCTAAGCATCTTCGTGGTGACGTTAATTTCGCGTGGCCATCGGCGGAAATTGCAGTTATGGGACCAAAAGGTGCTGTTGAGATTATTTTCCGTGGGGATTTGGATGATCAGGAAAAAATTAGTGAACGTATTACAAACTATCGGGAGAGATTTGCCAATCCGTTTGTAGTTGGTCATCGAGGTTTTATTGATGATGTGATTATGCCTCACACTACGCGGATGCGACTTGCAAAGAGTCTTCGGATGCTTCAGGGCAAGAATATAATTAACCCTTGGCGCAAGCATGGAAATATTCCACTGTAAAAGTTGTAACGGCCTGTCGTTTTCAGCAGGTATATAAGGATGTTCTCTAACATTGAAGATCCCGTTAAACCAGATCGATAGCTATAGAGATAGAAAAACTAGATTTTTTACTGATACAATCAAGAGAAGTAGATTGAAATACGACGGTTTGCTATTTCACAAAAAAATGAATCTGCGAATATCACAACCTTTAATTTGTTCATTCTATTTATCGTCTCAGATTAGGTGTGTGGCTTTTGCTACCACGTAATTCGGCTAAGCTTAAGATCTTCTCACTCATGGATTTTTTTTAAACGTTACAGATGATGAGAAGCCGCGCTCAATCTTCGGGATATGATCACGCTTAATGTACCATCAAAGAATATCATGATAATTATGAATTAATCTTCAGTCTCGTTTGTTTCAAGACGACTTTTATACCAAGTTTCTCTGGCACTTGCACTCGGGAAATCCACCTCACGTTTTTCACGTAATGCTCCAAAACCCTCCTTGTGGGCATTGGTTTGAAAAGCAAGGGGCTGAGCCAGGCTCTCGAAAGCCATCATATCCTCAATGGATGTCTCAAAAGACCGTCCCATCAACCACTTGGCTAATCCCATTGCCTCCACTGGTCCGGCTGCTAACTCGCATGCTCGATCGTATGCTTTATTATCTAATTCAGTATCTGCAACAACTTCTGAAACAATGCCCAATTCCTGTGCTTGCATAGCACTCCAAATCCCATTACGAAAAACAAATTCTTTCGCTCGCGCCATACCGACAAGACGAGGTAAATGATACATCATACCAAAGTCTGGAATGGCACCAATACGAGTAAAGCCACACCGAAATTCGGCACTTTCGGCTGCGATTAAAATATCTCCAGATAACGCCAATCCCATGCCACCACCCACAGCCATCCCATTCAGGCCAACAACCACGGGCTTTTGAAGGCGAACGAAGGGGGTTATCCATTGAATTAATTGTCGAAAACGATTATGCGTCGACCAAGGATCGTTGAATTTTTCAATCGATTCCAAGTCACCACCCGCGGAGAATGACCTTCCATTACCAGTGAGGTAAATTGCTCTAACATGTTCGTCATTAATGGCACGTGTTACAGCCTCGTATAGGCCTTCGCGAATTTGCTTTGTAAGAGAATTTAAAGTTTTCGGGTTATTTAACCGTATCGAAAGTACATGATTGTTAAGACTCGTGATTAATTGTTGATCAGACATCTCAGCTCCTAGGCCTCTGGTTCCATTACCCATTATAGATTAATTTTCAAAAGCTCCATCAACTCACGTTTTCGTTTTCCATATATAATATACACTACTTGCTAATAAATTTAGTAATTCTATTACGTTGTAACGACACTCGCTTTAGCGATTTTAAGAGGCTCCAAAAAATTATGACCATACTTTCTGCCTCATTCTTTAATAGTTGCCAAATAAATTAACTTTTTCAGTTTTAATGAGTTTGTGTCGCTTCGTGCTAAATGCATTGATATAGAAAACAACCGTCATGTATGCCAATAAAGAGAGGCAAATCATGTGTTTAAGCGCTTTCAAACAATCACACCAATTCCGGGAACGGAGATTTTGATCCCATAATCAATGCATGCTTTATTCGGATTATAATTCACTATCTGATGCAAAAGATATGGCTATGATTGGTTGTCGAGGTAACAGAAATTAATGTATCAAAAATTTTAAAGCAAATCAGTCTGGAGATACTTCTCTCATTTTGATCTTATTGCCACTCGATGTTTTATGATTTTCTTGTTTATTTTTTTGATATTACATTGGTGTAAGCATCGTTCAGCGTGTAAACCTTGGATAATTATTGTGCGGATAGGAAGGTAATATTTGTGGGTAGGGGACGCTCGTATTTTTTTTCTGCCTCAACTAATGGAATGTGGCTATCTTTCTGAAACAAAACATGTCAATCGGCATATATCAAAGCGGCATACGTGGGAATGTTGTGTCCTTAATGGAAAGCGAGAAAGTATGTTTAAGAAAATCCTCATTGCCAATCGAGGTGAAATCGCGTGTCGCATTATTAAAACTGCCCGCCAGATGGGTATTAAAACCGTAGCAGTCTACTCGGACGCCGATCGTGCGTCTTTACATAAAAGTTTGGCCGATGAGTCTGCATGCATTGGTCCAGGACCGAGTGCCGAGAGCTACTTGAACATGGACAACATAGTACATGCAATCAAGGCTACTGGTGCCGATGCGGTGCATCCAGGTTACGGTTTTTTGTCGGAAAACGCAGACTTTGCAAGGCGGGTTGAAGGGGAGGGGGTAACCTTTATTGGCCCATCAGCAGATGCGATTAGCGCTATGGGTGATAAAATTGAGTCTAAATTATTAGCAAATAAAGCAAAGATTAATACTGTCCCGGGGCATGAAGATGCTATTTACAACCCTGATCATGCAGTTCAAATTGGAAAGGCTGTTGGTTACCCAATTTTACTCAAAGCCTCGGCCGGTGGTGGGGGTAAAGGCATTCGCATAGCTTGGAATGATAAAGAGTGCAGAGAAGGGTTAGAGCGTGCCATCAATGAGGCAAGGTCATCTTTTGGGGACGATCGCGTATTTATTGAAAAATTTATAGAGCAACCACGCCATATCGAGGTTCAAATTATCGCTGATAAATACGGAAATACAATTCACCTTCACGAACGTGAGTGTTCTATTCAACGACGTCATCAAAAAATTCTGGAAGAGGCGCCCTCGTCCTTTTTAAATGAGTCGACCAGAAAGGCTATGGGAGAAGAGGCGGTCTCACTAGCTAAAGCTGTTGGTTATTATTCAGCGGGTACAGTGGAATTTGTCGTTGATTCCAGTAAAAATTTTTACTTTTTAGAAATGAATACTCGCTTGCAAGTCGAACATTCCGTTACAGAATACATTACAGGGCTAGATCTAGTTGAAATGATGATTAGAATTGCTGCAGGTGAGCAACTGGGTGTGCAACAAAAAGACGTAAAATTTCAGGGTTGGGCGGTAGAGGCGAGAATATATGCTGAAGATCCACTGAGAAATTTTTTACCATCGATTGGTCGCATAGAAAATTATATTCCCCCACGTGAATGCAGCACAGTGCGAGTGGATACGGGTGTTTACGAAGGTGACCAAATTTCTGTGTATTACGATCCCATGATCGCTAAGCTGATCACATACGGGGAAGACCGAATCAACGCCATTTCACGTATGCGCAAAGCACTAGATGCTTTTTTTATAAGAGGTGTAAGACACAACATTCAGTTTCTTGCCTCTTTAGTTTCCCACCCACGTTTTATTTCGGGAGATATAACAACAAATTTCATAAACGATGAGTATCCAGAAGGTTTTATGGCGAGTAATTTGTCATTGGAAAGCGCATCGCTGCAGGTTGTCGTTGCGGCTGCAATACATCGTACTTATCAAGATTTAGAATCTCAGATTAGTAGTCAAAAAAAGTTCCGTAATTACCATGTCTCTAACGATTGGATTGTGGTGCTCAGAAGTACTAAGTATCCAGTTGTTGTGAGGCCTGAGTCTGGGGGATTTGGTGTAGTTATTGAAGGGAAAAAACATGTCCTTAAAACTGTGTGGAAGCCCGGGGAAGTCTTATTACATGGAAGTATAGATGGAATTGAGGTTTGTTTCCAAATTGAGCGTGAGGGCATAGCGTATCGAATAACTCATGGTGGCGCACAGGATGACGTCATGGTTTTAACAAAAAGGACCGCCGAGTTATATTTATTAATGCCAGTGAAAAAGCTACCGGATTCCACGAATTTTTTAATGTCACCAATGCCTGGGCTTTTGCTCTCTATCGATATCAACGTTGGTCAGCAAGTAAAAACAGGTGAACCTCTGGCGGTCATCGAAGCCATGAAGATGGAAAATGTGTTACGAGCTGAGCGCGACGCAGTCGTCGCTCATATAAAAGTTCAAGTTGGGGACTCCTTGATGGTCGATCAGGTGATTATGGAGTTTGAGTAATCTATAGATCTCACTCACCATTTAAAAAGTTTGAGTGGAGTTGGCTTAGTTCCATTGCAAAAGTTGATGTTCTGGACTGTACTTCAGTCATATTATGAGACAATGGTTATCGAACAATAAGGACAGCGTAAACTAAGTTGCTAAACGGCGCTTATCACCCTCAATCGATGTTATTAGTCAAACTGAATTAACACTAAGCATGCCCCATATCACACACTTACAATGTTTGGACTTTTATTGAAAAGCGCCTAAAAAAATCTAGTGTTTAACATGAGGGTGAAAAAGGCAGATTTGTTTTTCGGTTAAAAACTGTTTCAAAACTTGCTTTTAAGGCGCAATCAACGTCTGGCATGGTTGGGGTAAGGCCTAAATCCCACAACGAGGTTATTCCGTAATTTTTAATTCCGCACGGAACAATGCCGCTATAATGGCTAAGGTCTGGTTCCACATTCAGGGATATCCCGTGATAAGTAACCCAGCCTCGAACCCTAACACCGATAGCCGCGATTTTGTCTTCTCGATATGTCGGGCTACCTAATGCACCTCGTCCCACCCAAATACCAACACGGCCTTGACGACGTTCTCCAATAACGGCGAATTGAACAAGTGTATCCATAATCCATTGTTCTAGGTCGCGAACGTACTTCCGTACATCGTCATCTCGGTTTTTGAGGTCAAGCATGACGTAAACAACGCGTTGGCCGGGACCGTGGTATGTATAACGGCCACCCCGTCCACTTTGAAAAATCGGAAACTTATTATTTTCCAATAATTCTGCAGGATCAGCACTTGTACCTGCAGTATACAATGAAGGATGCTCCAATAACCATACAGTTTCAGGCTCGTTTCCTTTACGTATACCGGTAACTCTCCGCTCCATGAACTCAACGGCCTCCTCGTAGCACACAGTGTTATCGCTAATGAGCCATTCAATAAATGACATATTCATGTCAATACTATCCATGTTAGTAACCTTGAGATCTTACGCTTGCTCAACGGGTCAGCATTTGCTATTTCCGCTCATTGTATATTTAACTACGCAACCAGAAGGTTTGCTGCAAGAAAATTGCGGTCGTGGCGGAACTGGTAGACGCGCAGCGTTGAGGTCGCTGTGGGCACTGCGCCCGTGGAAGTTCGAGTCTTCTCGACCGCACCACCATATATGGCCCGCCAAACATTGCGGCGGGCCTTTTCTTCCAGAGGGATTACCCTTGTATTAGGAGTAAGATAAGTGAGCGCGAGCAGTAGTGTGATCACTTGCTAAAAAGGGACATAGGTGATTGTTAATTTAAATGTGGGATTAAGTGATGCAGGAGTTTGACAAGTCTATAAAAGTTGGTATTGCTGGCTTAGGTGCAATTGGGCTCCCGGTTGCGCGTTGGCTTGACTCCGGTGTGCCTAATCTCTCTCTATCTGGTGTTGCGGTGGGTAGTAAAAAACGGGCGGAAAAGCGAATTTCAAATTTTGCCTCATCACCACCCGTTATTGAATTAGGGGAATTGGCTGAAATCAGTGATGTGGTAGTTGAGGGATTACCACCCCGTTTCTTTGCGGATATCGCAGAACCAGTTATTTCAAATGGGGGGACATTGATTGCTCTTACATTAACCTCGTTGCTTGAACGGATGGATTTAGTCGACAGGGCTGCAACTACAGGCGCAACAATAATTGGTGCGACTGGCGCACTTCTTGGCTTTGACGCAGTTCGAGCAGCTGCAAAAGGTGAGGTCTACTCTGTAATAATGAAAACAAGAAAGCCGCCATCCGGTTTAAAACATGCACCATTTGTGATTGAAGAAGAGATAAATCTGGACTCTTTGGTTGAGGCAACATGCCTATACAAAGGGTCTGTGCGGGACGCGGCGCAGAAATTTCCAGCAAATGTTAATGTCGCGGTTGCACTCGCTTTAGCGGGAATCGGACCAGATAGAACTGAGTATGAAATTTGGGTTGATCCATTTATTAAACGAAATACACATTCAATAACTGTGGACGCAGATTCAACTTATTTTGAGATGTCCATTGCTGGAGTGCCAACTGATGAAAACCCTGCCACAGGGAAGCTAACTCCTCTCTCGGTTATGGCCGTTTTAGAGCGCTTAGTAGCTCCTTTAACTATCGGAAGTTAAGAGCCTTGTCTTCACTAATATCTTCGATGTAGTCAAGGGCTTCCTATTAAATAATAACGCACACATAACGTCTTTGTATATTGAATTATGAGTGCCTCAATATTTTTGTTTACGTAGTTTGAAATCCCTATCGGTATTTTGGACGACTTTTATTTCTTTAAATTAGTTACTTAATTTCGTGGCCTCAGGCGGTACCATACGAGTATATTTTAGGATCAATTGACATACTGCACGACCAAGCACTTTCGGTATCCTTGTTTATGATGCGATAGAGCAAAAAATGGAGCTGCCCAAGGTGTCCTCCTGACATTTTTTTTCAGTAATAAACTTTCAAATGTGCCGAATTTTTTGGGGCATGTAGTCTACTAATCAAAAACAAGGATTTCTTGGATGCTTGGGGTCAAGAGGTTCGAATGGGTTACCAATAATTAGATTTAAACACGAATTTCTCAAAAAGGCGGTGTTTCTCCATCAGGTAATGGCACTTTAAATATGTTGAGTGTTGCCGACACTAAGCAGTAATAGCCAATTAAGGTCACTAAATCGACAACACCCGGATTACCAAGCTGTTTTTGGACCGCCTGATAAGTGGTATCGGTAACTTCGTGGTCATGGAGTGTCTCACGGACAAAATTTACCACGGCTTGTACACCGTGTTCTGCCTCCGGAGGAATTATTCCAGCTTTCACTGCTTCAATTACCTCAGATGCAAGACCCTCTTTTTTTGCAATTTGAGCATGGGCCCACCATTCGTATTGCGCCTCCCAATAGGCCGCAACGGTTATGATGGCAAGTTCACGTAAAGTTGGCGGCAATGAGCTATTATACCGAATGCTCTCTCCCAATTTTTGAATATGTTCACCAGTCTCCGGTATCTGTAGCCAAGGATTAAATGGGCCACGCAAACTATTGTCTGAGAGCGTGAACTCAGATAGGGGCCGTCCAGCTCCGCGTTTACCGTTAATAATTGATCGAACTAGGGTGTTTTGTTTCGGGGTTAATGAAGAAACGTCTAAGCGTGGGATTCTTATCTGGTTAATCATAAGTTTTTTCCAAACAATGAATGGGTGATTGCCAACTGCCACTTGTAATCTATTTTAATTCTCATTCTCTAGTATATTAGATTATTAGTTTAAGCATATTGCCGTTAGCGTTAATTAATATAGATTTATATTTTATGAGAGAAGCGTATTTTGTTCTTCAATATTTTTAAAATAGGGACTTACATATGATTTCTGAGAAAAATGACTCGTCCCGTGAAAAACAAGTTAAGCTGAGTTTTGATAAACAGGGTTTAATGGCACATCTCGGTGCAAAATTGATCAAAGTTCGCCCGGGTTATTGTGAAATCTTGTTACCTTTCAGGTTAGAACTTACACAACATCATGGTTATTTTCATGCGGGAAGTTTATCCGCCATTATCGACACTGCTGGAGGATTTGCTGGATTAACTTTATTTAAGGAAGATGAGAGTGTTTTAACTGTCGAGTTTAAAGTAAATTTAATCGCACCGGCGGTTGGAGAATGCCTAATTGCACGTGGCGAAGTTATTAAGGCAGGTCGAACTTTAACCACAGTAAAAGGAGAGGTGTTTGCTTTGCGTGAAGGTGAGGAGTTCTTGGTTGCAGTAATGCAACAAACGTTGATGCGAATGGCTGGGCCTGTTGAGGTCGAAGCTTGATTCGGCACCATTATATCAATCTGGTAAATTTATATAGTTTTCTTACTGAGGGGCGATGTGATGATACCAAACGAGTATCCAGGGTTAGATTTTGGCTTAAGCAGCACGGCTGAGCTTCTTCGTGAGTCTGTGCGAGGTTTTTCTGCGAATGAAATTGCACCCCTTGCTGCAGATATAGATAAAAGTAACGAATTCCCGAATGATCTGTGGTTAAAGATGGGGGGACTAGGTGTTCTCGGTATCACTGTAGAAGAGGAATACGGTGGAGCTGGAATGGGCTATCTTGAGCATGTTATTGCGGTAGAGGAGATTAGCAGGGCTTCGGCATCTGTTGGGCTCTCTTACGGAGCGCACTCAAACCTATGCGTTAACCAGATTAGGCGTAATGGCAGTAACGCTCAACGTAAGAAGTATCTACCGAAGCTTATCTCAGGGGAGCACGTTGGTGCACTCGCGATGAGTGAGCCTAATTCAGGTTCAGATGTGGTTTCTATGCGTTTAAGGGCAGAAAAAAAACACGATTATTACCTTTTAAACGGTAATAAAATGTGGATCACCAACGGTCCAGATGCTGACACATTTGTGATCTATGCCAAGACCGCTGTTAATCTTGGCTCACGAGGAATTACTGCATTTATTGTCGAAAGAGGGTTTGAGGGTTTTTCTACTGCACAAAAGCTAGATAAGTTGGGCATGCGTGGTTCAAATACATGTGAATTAGTTTTTGAGGATTGTGAAGTGCCAGAGGAGAATGTTTTGGGTGCTGAAGGCGAGGGCGTCAAGATACTCATGAGTGGATTAGATTATGAACGTGTTGTTCTCGCGGCTGGGCCGATAGGGATCATGCAGGCTTGTATGGACGTGGTAGTTCCCTACCTGCATGAACGTAAACAATTTGGTCAACCTATTGGCAGTTTCCAGCTTATGCAGGGTAAGTTAGCAGATATGTATACAGTAATGAATGCAACAAAATCATATGTTTATACAGTGGCTAAAGCTTGTGATCGACGACAAACAACGCGTAAAGATGCAGCAGGTGCGATTTTATACGCAGCTGAAAAGGCTACATGGATGGCTATGGAAGCGATTCAATGCCTAGGAGGTAATGGTTACATAAATGAATATCCAACTGGGCGCCTATTGCGAGATGCCAAGCTCTATGAAATTGGTGCTGGGACATCGGAAATTCGACGTTGGTTAATTGGCCGCGAACTCTTTCAGGAAACCACTTAAAGATGCCTAATGATCCCGTTTTCATAAATCAGTTTAATTACACGCCAATCACAAAACAAACGACTTTAATTCGTTGGTGGAGACAGGGTTGGGAAGGGCACATGGAGTTATGGCGTGTTTTTTGGATCTATTTTATTTTTGGTCACGGCTTTGTTATTGGGGCAGGTGGGGGTATTATGGTGATCACCTTGATATTAGGGTTTGCAGTTGACCCTGGATCATTGAATTTAGGGCTTCTTGGACTAGCAACTGGTAGTGGATTACTGGCACTTGGTTATATCATTTTTGCGATTTGGTCTTGTGTAAGTATCTGGCGGTGTGCGAGCAATTGTCAAAGTATTAGGTGGTATTATAGTGCTCGTGGATTTGTTGTGTTCTATGGTGGATTAGTGCTATCGCCGGTTGCCATTTTCTTAGCTTGAGAGAAGCCATTGTTTTTTGAAAAGAAATAATGATTTCCATTTAATGAGAGGCCAAGCCAGTTAGCCCATGGCGTTTCAAGTTATTGAATAGCAGTCCGTAGGGTTCATTAATTTACTAGTTTTTGAGAGGTTTCAAAGATGCAAGATGATCCCATTGTAATTGTTGGTGCGGCCCGCACGCCCATGGGAGGCTTTCGAGGTGCCCTCTCAAGTATGACCGCACCAGAATTAGGGGCAATAGCTATTAAAGCAGCTTTGGAACGTGCCTCTATCCAGCCTCAAGATGTTGAGGAATTAGTAATGGGTTTGTGTCTTTTTGCAGGTGTTAAACAAGCGCCATCTCGGCAGGCGGCGCACATGGCAGGCCTTCCTTGGGGAACCGGTGCAACTACCCTCTCTAAGATGTGTGGTTCAGCGATGAAAGCAACTATGCTGGCACACGACAGTATTCTTGCTGGATCGCATAATGTAATGGTTGCAGGGGGCATGGAGAGTATGTCCAACGCGCCTTACTTACTATCACGCGCCCGCAGTGGTTATCGACTTGGCCATGGTGATCAGGTTAAAGACCATATGTTTTTGGATGGTCTGGAAGATGCATTTGACGAGGGTCGTTTGATGGGTTTTTTTGCCGAGGAATGTGCGGGAAAGTATCAATTTACGCGCGAAGCTCAGGATAACTATGCCATAGAGTCACTTAACCGCGCGAAACGAGCGGTTGAGGACGGAACGTTTGCTCTTGAGATTTCTCCGGTCATGGTAAAAAAACGAAATGAAGAAGTGTTGGTTGAACACGATGAACAACCTTTAAATGCTAAGATTGATAAAATACCTACGTTGCGTCCTGCGTTTAAAAAAGATGGAACAGTCACCCCGGCCAATTCGTCTTCAATTTCCGATGGTGGAGCCGCAGTAGTATTAATGCGGAGATCTGAAGCTGAGAGACGCCGTTTAAAACCGATCGCGATTTTACATAGCCATGCAACTTATGCCCAAGAGCCGAATTGGTTCACTACTGCGCCCATTGGAGCAATTAAAAAAATTTTTGAAAGGGTGAAGTGGAATAAGGATGAGGTTGACCTTTACGAAATTAATGAGGCGTTTGCTGTAGTTGTAATGGCGGCTATGCGGGAACTTGATTTACCGCATGATAAAGTCAATGTCCACGGCGGTGCTTGCGCTTTGGGGCACCCAGTCGGGGCATCTGGCGTGAGGATTATTGTAACTTTACTCAATGCACTCGAAAAATACGATCTCCGTAAGGGGATAGCCTCACTGTGTATCGGTGGAGGTGAGGCTACAGCCGTTGCTGTCGAGCGGATAAATTAATCCGCGTATGAACATTATATTTTGATTTCGATGCCGGATGCCGCGTTTCCATGCTTCACTGTCGTATCGCGGTAATTATGTAATCTTTTGGGGAACTAGCCTAAATAGATTTTATTTAAAAAAAAAAATCTGTATTGAACGCCTAAAGATGCCCCGCAACTCTCTTTCATAGAGAAGTCATTTATAAATTGGGATTTTATCAAACTAACCGATAATAATTGGACTTTTAATATTTAACCAGAGAATAAAGATTAACCTAGTAAAGAGAAAATCAAATTTGCCGGAAAGTCCGGAATAAAAAATATGTCTAGAACCACAGTGAGCACAAAAGGATAATTATAATATGCCAACGATTTTCATCACCGGTGCCAATCGTGGGATTGGTCTTGAGTTTACACGACAGTACGGAGCTAACGGGTGGAAAGTCATCGCCACCTGCAGAAACCCTATTCAACCCGGTGAGTTAGCCAGTTTGTCCGGTGATATTGAAGTCCATGGATTGGACGTAACTAATCATGCTCAAGTCGATAAACTAGCAACGGATTTGAATCCAGTGCCCATCGATGTATTTGTTAATAATGCGGGAATTTATGGGCCGCGTGGTATGACCGCGGAGAGAATGGACTATACTGCATGGGAGGAAGTTTTTCGCGTTAATACAATGGCACCATTTAAATTGGCAACCACATTCTCCAAGCACGTTGCGAGGAGTGAGCAGAAAAAACTAGTGAATATATCCTCTATAATGGCTAGTAACGGAGCCTCAGCAAATGGTGGTGAACATATATATCGCTCTTCAAAGGCTGCTCTGAATAGAGTTATGAGGAGTTTTGCATGTGATGTGATTGATCGGGAAATCATTGTTTCAGTTTTCCACCCGGGTTGGGTTAAAACCGATATGGGAGGAACTAGCGCTGATATTGATGTGATGACGAGTGTAGCCGGTATGCGTGACACGATTGCGGGTCTTGTGCCAAGTGATAGCGGTAAATTTTTTAATTACGACGGTTCGTCCTTACTCTGGTAAGATTTATAATGCAATTGAGCGAAGAACACTTACTAATTCAAAATACTGCGCGGCGGTTTGCTGCACATCGTCTTACTCCAAAGGCGGAAGACTGGGACCGCAAAGCATATTTCCCCCGTGATGTAATTTCAGAAATGGGAGACCTCGGTTTGTTGGGGATCCTCGTACCAGAGGATTGGGGTGGCGCAAACGCTGACTTTATCTCATATGCAGTCTCTTTAACTGAAATCGCAGGAGGTGATGGGGGTTTATCAACCGTAATGGCCGTTCAAGCAGTGGCGGAAACCTGTATTTTAGCCTACGGAAATGTTGAGCAAAAAAACCGTTTTCTTCCTGATTTAACATCTGGGAGGGCCATAGGGGCGTTTCTGTTAAGTGAGCCCCAGACTGGTTCAGAGGCAAGCGCGATCACATGCAAAGCTCACTTAGATGGGAATCATTACGTATTAAATGGCACGAAGCAATTCATTACTTCAGGGGCAAACGGAAACGTCGCTATCGCATTTGCGGTGACGAATCCGGAGGAGGGAAGTCGAGGAATATCGGCTTTTATAGTTCCAACCGATACGCCGGGTTATAAAGTTGCCAAGGTGGAGCATAAGCTAGGGCAGAAGAGTTCGGATACAGCGCAGATCGTCTTTGATGATTTAAGATTACCGACAGATTTATTACTTGGCGAGGAAGGGCAAGGATATAAAATTGCGCTCTCGAATTTGGAGGGTGGTCGCATTGGTATTGCGGCTCAAGCTGTGGGGTTTGCTGCAGCTGCATATCGTTTTTCTAAAACTTATGCCATGGAACGTGAGACCTTTGGCAAACGAATAATTGATCATCAAGCCATCGGCTTTAAGCTCGCTGAAATGGCGACCCAAGTTGAGGCTGGTCGGCACATGATGTTAAATGCTGCCAATCTTAAAGCTCTTGGGAAGTCGTGCTTAAAAGAGGCATCTATGGCGAAGTTATTCTGTTCGGAAATGGCTGAACGCGTGTGCTCTGATGCTATTCAAGTGCATGGTGGTTATGGCTATCTATCGGATTTTCCCGTCGAGCGGATCTATCGTGACGCTCGTGTTTGCCAAATTTATGAGGGAACGAGTGAAGTTCAAAAGCTACTTATTTGCCGAGCTATTCAGGAGGAAACCTAATGGTAGACTCTGTGCAGTTCTATTTCGATTTTTCGTCACCTTATTCCTATTTCGCGTCGTTTAAAATAAATCAAACTTGTGAGTCACTTGGTTGTCAAGTTGAATGGAAACCAATTTTACTGGGTCCTCTATTTAACATTACTGGATCTGCTCCATTAAATACCATCCCTATGAAAGCGGAGTATTGTGTGAATGATTGGGATAGACTGGCTAGATACATGAATGTGCCATGGGTCTTGCCTAAAATTTTTCCGATTGCTACCCAAGTTGCAGCTAGAACATTTTACTGGCTTCACGAACGGGACCACGAGTTAGCTCTTAAGTTCGCGAAGGAAACTTTCATGACATACTTTGGCCATGGTCAAGATATTTCCTCATCAGAATCTGTTGTGGGTATCGCTGCGTCGCTTGGCGTTTGTGATGTTGAGCTAAGCTTTGCTTTATCGAGTGAAACCGTCAAAGAACGGGTTAAATATGAGGTGCAGGCTGCCCAAGATGTAGGTGTTTTTGGTGCGCCTTATTTTATTGTTAATGGAGAAGGTTTTTGGGGAAGCGATAGGATGTGGATGATCCGTCGATGGATCGAGCGCGACGGGTGGTAATTAGGAAAAGGAACAAGAGATGACAATCGTTTTAAAAAGGGGGATCAAAGAGTTGGTTGCCGCCGCGGAAGCGGAAATTACAACTTTAACAACGGATGATGCCATAAAACGGCATGGTGATAAAAATCTGATTTTTGTTGATATTCGAGATATTCGAGAATTAGAACGGGACGGGGTAATCGAGAATGCCATTCATGCCCCGAGAGGTATGATTGAGTTTTGGTTTGACCCAGAAAGTCCCTACCACCGGGAAGTATTTGGGGATGAGAAAAAGACGTACGTTCTTTACTGCACATCTGCATGGCGATCGGCCCTTGCGACACACGCCTTACAGAGTATGGGGTTTTCCAATGTTGTTCAATTCTCCTCCGGATTGAACGGATGGAAAAAAGCCGGGGGGCCCGTTATTGAATACGAAAAAAAGATATCAAAATGAGTGAACTGTCAACTGCCATTCAACCCCAATCTGACGAATATAAAGCCAATGCGGCAAATATGTATTCACTTGTTGAGGATCTACAGCGAGTGGTCGCTAATATTAAAAAAGGCGGGGGAGAACCGGCACGTACTAAACATATTGCACGCGGAAAGTTACTCCCAAGGGAACGTATTCGTCGTTTGCTCGACCCAGGCTCACCCTTCTTAGAGTTGTCACAATTAGCCGGTTATAATTTATACAAAGATCCAGTTCCCGCAGGAAGTGTGATTACAGGTATTGGACACGTGTGCGGGCAGGAAGTCGTCATTATTGCAAATGATGCTACGGTTAAAGGTGGTACTTACTATCCGATCACAGTAAAAAAACATCTTCGCGCCCAAGAAATAGCACAAGAAAATAATTTACCGTGTATATATTTAGTTGACTCAGGGGGGGCCTTCTTACCTGAGCAAGACGAAGTTTTCCCGGGGCGAGATCATTTTGGACGAATATTTTTTAATCAAGCAACTATGAGTAGCAATGGAATCCCGCAAATTTCTGTTGTCATGGGATCATGTACAGCGGGGGGCGCGTATGTGCCAGCTATGTCTGATGAGAGCATTATTGTTGAGAAACAAGGAACCATTTTCTTAGGTGGTCCTCCCTTAGTTAGGGTAGCAACGGGTGAGATTGTATCAGCTGAGGAATTGGGCGGGGGTGAAGTGCATTCAAGGACGTCAGGCGTCACTGATCATTTAGCCCGTGACGACGACCATGCGTTAGCAATGGCACGCCGGATAATAGACAACCTTAATCGCACTAAGGATATACGAATGAATATTCGTGACTCTGAAGACCCGGCATTCGATCCGGAAGAAATTTATGGTATTGTCCCCATTGATTTAAAAAAATCTTTCGAAATCCGGGAACTCATCGCTCGAATTGTAGATGGATCGCGGTTTGATGAATTTAAAAGACTATACGGCTGGACCTTGGTTTGCGGGTTTGCACGGATCTTTGGATATCCAGTTGGGATTGTTGCGAACAACGGCATTTTATTCTCCGAGTCTGCTCTAAAAGGTGCACATTTTATCGAACTTTGTGCGCAACGTCGTATTCCATTGGTATTCTTGCAAAATATTGCTGGTTTCATGGTAGGTCAAAAATATGAGTCTAGCGGCATTGCAAAAGATGGCGCTAAAATGGTCACGGCGGTTGCGACTGCGGCTGTTCCGAAGTTTACAGTTATTGTAGGCGGTAGCTTCGGTGCTGGGAATTATTCAATGTGCGGGCGATCGTACTCACCTCGGTTTCTGTGGACATGGCCTAACTCGCGAATTTCGGTTATGGGTGGTTTTCAAGCAGCGTCCGTTTTGGCGACCATTCGTCGTGAAAACATAGAAGCTACCGGAAACTCGTGGTCGGTGGATGATGAAAATACATTTAAAAAGCCGATCCTAGATCAATATGAAAACCAAGGTCATCCCTATTATTCTAGTGCCCGTCTTTGGGACGATGGCGTAATTGACCCTAAAGACACACGCATGGTTTTAGGTCTCTCAATATCTGCAGCTTTAAATTCTCCTATTAAGGAAACTAATTTCGGTGTCTTTCGGATGTAGGAGATAAAAATTTGAATTTAAACACTGATATTTCTCAAAACGGATTGGCGACCGTCACCTTAAATCGACCGAAAGTCCATAATGCATTTGACGAGGTATTAATCGGATCTATTCAAGAGACGTTCGAGAACTTGTGTCACAATGCTAATGTCCGAGTGATTGTCTTAATGGCTAATGGGCAGAGCTTTTGTGCAGGGGCTGATCTGAATTGGATGAGACGGATGTCAACTTATACCCATGACGAGAATGTGGCCGACGGACGGGCATTAGCAAAGATGCTAAATACTATCGCAACATGTCCAAAACCGGTTATAGGGCAGATCCAAGGGCCAGCCTATGGTGGAGGAGTAGGTATAGTGGCTGTATGCGATATCGCCGTAGCTGCTGAGAGTGCAATGTTTTCACTCTCGGAAGTTAAATTAGGACTTACACCCGCTACTATTTCCCCTTACGTTATTGGAGCTATGGGTGAGCGACAAGCGCAACGATATTTCATTACGGCTGAGCGGTTTAACGCTGCTACCGCCCTTAAAATGGGGCTTGTGCACAAAGTTGTACCGGACAATACGCTTGAAGAGTCGGTATTTGAATTTGTGATCAAATTACTTAAGAACAGTCCATCCGCTATCGCTGAGTGTAAAAAGTTAATCTCAGCTGTGGCTAATAGGCCAATAGACGATCGTATCCTTGAAGATACGGCGCAACGCATCGCCGAGATTAGAGCTTCATTAGAGGGTAAGGAGGGCATCGCAGCATTTTTAGAAAAACGGAGGCCAAAGTGGAGCTAGAGGTACAGAGAGGGTGATAAAAAAGGTTCTTATCGCAAACAGGGGTGAGATTGCTTGCAGAATAATGCGGACTGCTCATCGTCTGGGGATAGAGACTGTGGCCGTTTATTCTGACGCTGATGCTGATGCAACTCACGTGCAAATGGCTAAGGAGTCTTTTCGTTTAGGACCCGGAAATCCCTCAGAAAGTTACTTGTGTGGTAAAAAAATCATCGAAATTGCACACTTAACGAAGGCAGATGCTGTTCATCCAGGTTATGGATTTCTATCCGAGAACGCAGATTTTGCGGAGGCAGTTGGGGCAGCCGGAGTCATTTTCGTTGGACCTCCTGTAAATGCGATACGGGCGATGGGGGCCAAGGATAAAGCAAAAGCAATTATGGAGAAGGCAGGTATTCCTGTACTTCCCGGTTATTATGGCGATGACCAAAGTGACTTTCACCTTATCAAGACTGCTGAGGAAATTGGCTATCCCATAATATTAAAGGCAGCGTTAGGTGGTGGCGGCAAAGGGATGAGGTTGGTAGAAAGCAGGCTTGATATAGAGAGTGCTAGCGCTGCTGTTAGGCGGGAAGGTGAAGCACTTTTTGGTAATGGACGCTTATTATTAGAGAAGTATCTTCGTAAACCCCGGCATGTTGAAGTTCAAGTGTTTGGGGACTCTCATGGGGAGGTTGTGCACCTTTTTGAGCGTGATTGCTCTCTTCAACGTCGTCATCAAAAAATAATTGAAGAGGCTCCTGCGCCTCACCTAACTGATGAACTTCGCAATAATTTAAGTACGGCTGCCATTAACGCCGCAAAGGCTGTCGATTATCAAAATGCAGGAACAATCGAGTTCTTATTGGACAATGATAACAATTTTTATTTTATGGAAATGAATACCCGTCTTCAAGTTGAGCATTCGGTGACGGAGTTGATAACTGGACTTGATATCGTTGAATGGCAGTTTAGGATTGCAGAGGGTGAAAAACTGCCATTAACCCAAGACGAGATTGAATTATCTGGGCATGCTATTGAAGCTCGTGTATACGCAGAAGATCCCAGCGCAGGGTTCATGCCGTCCTCCGGTATTTTGACCCACTTAGATCTCCCGATTGAAACTGAAAATATCAGGGTCGAATGCGGAGTAAAAATTGGAGAGTATATCTCTCCACATTACGACCCAATGATAGCTAAAATTATTGTATGGGATAAAAATCGTGATGCAGCTTGTCGTCATATGTCTTCTGCACTAATGAATGCTCGGGTGGTTGGGCCAGCGGTCAACGTTGAGTTTATTTCTTACCTTGTCAATTTAAAGTATTTCCGGGAGGGAGAGATCGATACAGGTCTAATCGAGCGGTTAGATTTAAATGAATTTCGCCGACAAATAGAGCCGGCAATCGATTCATTGATTGCCACTGCCGTTTACGCTTTAAGGGCACGTGCGGCTAATTCCTTAATCATGGCTAATCGGCGTGGGGATCCCAACTCCCCGTGGACCAATTCGGAGTGCTGGCGGATAAATGGTACCTCTTATCAACATGTTAAACTATTTTGGTTAAATGGATCGATTGATGTTAAAGCGCAACAGGAAAAAAATTGTTATGTTTTTTTTATCGACAGCGATGGGGAAATATTTGAACATCATGTAACTGTTTTTCCAGACCAAACAGAGAAAATAGTGCTAGAAATTAATGGTCGGATATTCCACTTCCACGTTTTTAAACATAACGACGACATTGTAGTTTTTAGCAAAAATAAAGTTAATAAGATCCAATTAAACGATAAGTTCATGAGAAATATTCTAATGGAGTCTGCTAAACCGATATTTGCAGCTCCGATGCCGGGTCGTATAGTTGAAATAAAGGTAAAAGCAAATGAACTAGTATCGGCGGGCCAAACGATGATTATATTGGAATCCATGAAGATGGAGCATGCGATTAAGGCTCCAGAGGATGGAGAGATTGTTGGGGTAAATTGTAAAATTGGAGATCAGGTAGCAGAGGGTTTAGATTTACTGAGTTTTAAAAGAACAAACGTGACAGAATGAAATATCCAAATAAAGTGAAGATTGTGGATGTTGGGCCGAGGGACGGACTGCAGAATGAAGTAGTAAATATCTCAACAGAAACCAAAGTCGAACTGATTGACCGCCTTGGTGATGCCGGCGTTAAAAACATTGAAGCTGCTGCATTTGTCTCTCCTAAATGGATTCCTCAAATGGCAGACTCGCATGATGTGATGGCAAAAATTAACCGACGCGATAATATTGTTTACTCGGTTCTTACCCCGAATATGTATGGTTATGAGGCTGCGATGGCGGCAAAAGCTGATGAGATTGCCATATTTGGTGCGGCATCAGAGACATTCTCAAGAAAAAATATTAATTGCTCAATTTCTGAGAGCATGTTGCGCTTTAAGCCAGTATGCGCAGCGGCAAAAAAAGCGGGTGTTCCTGTACGAGGATATATCTCATGTGTTTTGGGTTGCCCGTACGAAGGGGGTATTGCACCAGAATTAGTCGGCTCCGTAGCGAGAGAGCTTAAGGCTATGGGATGTCATGAGATTTCATTAGGTGACACCGTCGGAAAGGGGACTCCACGAAAAGCTCAGTCAGTGATTGAAGCCGTTGCTAAACATATACCAATAGAGAATATTGCGGTTCATTTTCACGATACATATGGTCAGGCATTAGCCAATATTCTTGCAGTAATGGAACAAGGAGTGGCAGTTATTGACACAGCAGTCTCGGGACTCGGTGGTTGTCCGTATGCGAGCGGTGCATCAGGTAATGTCGCCAGTGAGGATGTAATTTATATGCTTAATGGTCTCGATATCGAGACGGGTATCAACCTTGAGCAACTAGTCGAAACAGGTATATTTATTGCCAAATCAATGGGACAGCCCTCAAATGCAAAAGTGACGCGAGCCTTATCCGGGGGCTCAAAGTGGGTTTGAATTTAATTAAGGTGGCTGTGGGTATCGAGAATATTCAACATTTAAGTGAAAGACAGCTTACTCGTATTAACTCAGCCAAAGCGCGAGGGGATGTCTCAAGGCTAAGTGTTATCACAAGAAATATGCCTATCCGCCACAAAGAGATTCTAAATGGTGGTTCCCTGTACTGGGTAATTAAAGGTTCTGTTCAAGTGCGGCAGAAAATTATTGGTATAGAAAAATATAGACGGGAGACAGGTCAATTAGCTTGTTTAATCATTTTAGACCTTAACCATGTGCGTACTGAGCAGCTACCGTTTCGCGCCTTTCAAGGGTGGCGTTATTTACCAGAAGACAAAATTCCACAAGATTTAAATGCTAAGGGGATAGAGGACACTCAACTTCCGCATCAAATGGCTGCAGACTTGAAGGCATTAGGGTTATTATGACAACTACTGAATTAGAGTTACATTTGCTTCCATTTAACATAACATTTAAGTTACAGAAATTATGTTTTTTCGCGGTCTTGATGCGTTAAACTTAAGGATACTTAATGAACAATACTAAAGCTTCTAAGCCCCAATTTTGGTGAAGGCACATGAGCGAAATTGATGCCGAAAAGATGGATTCAACCCTTAACATCCAAGAAAAAGTAAACACGGGTAATAAGGGGGAGGGCGAAGGGTCAACAGCTAAAAACGTAAATGACATCGTTATTGACTTGCCTGAGGAATTTTTGGATTCTTTTCAAAAAAACATGGAACTAATAGACGCTGCCTTTAAAGTTCTCGTATCATCTGTTGATGACCAATTTGAACAGTTAGATGGCGTGTTTCAAGTTGCAAATAACATAAAGAAACAAGGCGAAGGTTATAACTTTGATTTAGTGGCTAAAATTAGTGATCAGTTATGCCGGTTACTTGAAAAATTAAATTCTTGCGGTGACTTAGAGATTAGAGCGATACGAGTTTATATAGACTCAATGAAGGTAGTCTTTTCTCAACAAGTTGAAGGTAAAGGAACTGAAGCTAGCAATAAAATCATTGCTGAATTAGAAAAAGTATTCGAAAAAGTGATGTCTAAGTCATCCTAGATAGCTTACTCAAAAGGTAAAGATTTATTGAGAAACCAAAACTTGTTTCAACCAACTTGCGCGAGTGGACAGTTCTCTAATTTCTTGATCAAGCCAAGCTAAAAGGTAACCTGATACGTCAGCATGGTGCTCACGAAGATCTTCAAACCGCGCTAGCTCCACCTCAACAGTATCGAGTAAAACTTCGATTTGAACAGCTCGTTCATTGCCGTTAAGCAAATGCAAAAATCGGAATTTCAAGGAGATGATTAATTTATTTAAGTCTGTGGCACCTGGACGAATCTGGGCTTTGAGTAATACATGCAGTTCTCTCAAGCCTCTCTCGGAGAGAGATAAACATGTTTCACCATTTTTGTCAGTTGTGAGCACCAAACCTTCATACTTTAAAAGCTCGATAGATGAACCCAACACATCCAATGAAGGACCCTGGATCCGGTCAATAAAGTACCGGATAGAAGCAGCAAGCTCAGAGTATGGAAGATCAGCTTGATCGGCGAGTGTGCCAAGGGCGCATAACCGGGCAACTTCTTTTGGGGTAAGTGTGTTATCTGCGTACATCTTTACACTATATAAAAATTTATCTCCAACGACCACTATTTATTATACAGTACAGTACCTTAACACAATAACCTATTGTTCTCGCCCTTATGGATTATTCGCTGAGGTTCAAAAAAATTTTTATGACTTCTCAGACCCCAATGAGAGCAAGCCTATCAAGTATTGTAAGACGCGCAACATCTAAACTGAATAATTGAGACAACATTTAATATGTAATTACAATTGAGGTATCGGGAGGAGAATTCGCGATCTTCTCTTAACGGTTCTAAAAACTTTGAGCTCGGGCGGGCGACCGTCTGGAATTTTAGTAAAGTGGTCTGAGTCCGCTCCCGCTATTGATAATTGTATCCGATGATCTTTTTTAAAAACATAGCTCGTCGGAAAGAGCTCAAAAGCTACGAAGGTTGGCTTGTCAGGTTTAATTAATTTGGCATCCTTGCGATTGAAACTGTGGACAGGTCCGGTAGCGGGAATATTTGATGGTTGTTGACCGGAAGCTCGATGTATTGCCCGAAAGACGCCCTCAGTTACGTAAATTGCGGTTCCCTCTGGTGTGATGTCAGAAATGTAAACAAAAAAACAACAATCCCTCTCTGATGCGCTAAAATGTATTTCCACCGATGGATGCCCTGTCACCTCAGTTTGTTCTACGAGAGGAGTACTCGTGTAATTTAACATTAATTCGTTGCGACCATCCCAGTCATCATAATAGGTTTCTACATTTTCCAAATAGAGACGGTCGTAGCGTGTATGGTGGCCTGTGCCACAGGCGTAATCAATTTTATATGTATCTACTCCTGTGGTTAAAGTTGAAGGATTATGAGCGAGGCTCCTATTTTCGCTCATATATAGGCATAGTTCATCACTATCTGGCGGCCAATGATCACTTGACCGCCACTCCTCAGCGCCCATCGTGTAGTAATGAACTGATTTTTCTTTATCAATAGCGTTATTTATACCAAGAAGATGTTTGTCAAAGAACCTCAGAATAGCGGCCCCGAGAATTAATTGTTGATTATCTAGATTGGGACGCCAAGGGCTGACATGCGCGCGCGCACCATGATCCCATGGACCTAGAACCAAACATGATTCCGGATTCCTAAGCCATAGATATCGTTGAATAGTACCAGTTGAGTAGCCTCCACCATCCATCCACCCTGAAACTGTAAAATACGGCGTTGAGGCATCAGCATCACGGTTTGCATAATGATATGGACTAATACTTGCCCCGGTATACTCAGGGTTATCACTCAACCCATCATCACGAAACCGCAACTGTTGTGCAAAATCCTGCATATCAAAATTTGCTTTATGTTCATATAAAGCCTTTTGAAGCATTTCGCCAGATGGGTCACTATCGACGGGTGCAGGTCCGTTTAAATCATTATCTTTGAAATAAGCATAGGACGGTATGAGTTCTCGTTTATTTTGGTCTAGAGACTCAGCTAATGTTCCATAGTTTTTTGTGACACAAGTTAAAAGAATCCCCCCTGGATAAAGATGATTGCCCCAAGTATCCCAAACAGCAAACAGAGGTGCGACAGCTTTAACGGCAGAGTGGTTCATCGAGGCTAAAAAATCTGATGCCGCACCTGGATACGAGATGCCAGTAGCACCAATCCTTCCAGAGCACCATGGTTGTTGGTTAACCCATTCAACAACATCATAATGATCAAGTCGCTCAACGGGCGAACGGAATCCATCGCGACACCCAAAACTTGCCCCAGAGCCCCTGATGTCTACTGCAACTAAAGCGTAACCGCGAGGCAAAAATATATCTCGATAAAATGCAATGGTCGGAGCGGCATCAATGTCGCTGCGATGATCATCGCTAAGCGCAAATCTGCGATAATATGGTGTCAATACGACTATTGTTGGAAATACTGAATCCTCCTCAGCTGGTCGGGGCAAGTGGACATCAACCGCGAGTTTAGTGCCATCTCGAACGGAGACATATTGTGAGGTAATTTGCTCAGTCTTAAATACTTTATGCCTCTGTTTTAAATACTCGGATGGTGAGACAAACCATCCGTTAGATGAAGGATAACTAACCATGAACTTAACCCTTTTTTAGTTTTAAAACACTCGGCTAAACTTCTTCGCTGCAGTGCTTTTAGCTTAACCTTATGTTTTGCCTACGTTTTGTTAGGTAATCTAATCATCGATTTCATGGATAAGTTTATACAAGTCCGTTTATAAACGCGCGAATACCACATGAGATCTGTGGTTAATAATAAAATTTAATCAAAACAAGTATGAAATAAGTGAAATTTTGCAATAAGCTCATATTATTTAACGGGGTAGCCTCATTTTAATATCGTGTCATCTTGGTTTGCAAACGACCAAACGCAGTCACCTGTTATAGGGAGATTATTTAAATTAAAAATTTGTATAAGTGTTATTCTCGATGAGGCTCGCAAACTATAATTAGGATGGCCTTTAAGCTCTCCTATTACCGATCAATATTCCAATGCTCTACCCATAGCGTAGTTGGAAATTGATGGCCGGTTGGTTGAATACCTTTAAGCCATTTGGGAAGAATAAACGAATTTGCACGGAAATATAGAGGAAGAATTGGGAGCTCAGTTGCATAAATAACTTGTAGTTTACGCCATAAATCACGTCGTTTTTTGCGATTTAACTCGGTTTCAATACTTTCAAGAATTTTATCCATTTCGGAGTTCCGAAAGCCAGTATAATTCTGTCCCGCAAAATTATTTTTGTCTGTCGGAATGTGTTTCGAATGAAGTATGGTTCTTGGTACGCTCTCGGGTGAACTAATCCACGCATACATCGCTAATCCCGTAAATCTTCTCTCTGTCAACGTGCGTCCGAAAAAAACACGTGCTGGTTCATTACGAATTTTTACGTCAATGCCAACGGCTTTCCATTGGCTTTGTAGGACCTGTTCAACCTGCTCACGCGAGCGGTTTCCTGCCGTGGTCATAAACTCTAACCGGAGCGATTGACCTTGTTTATTATAACGCTGCCCTGAAGAACCTAGTTTCCATCCCGCTTGTTCTAAAAGGTTTTCAGCATATGTGGGATTATACCGGTAGCGTGGAATATCTTCTGCATAGATCCAATCAAGTGGATTAACATTAGTATCTGCGACGGGCTGTTTTCCCCCAAACAGTTGCTCGGTTAAAACCTTGCGATCAATAGCGTAAATTAATGCATGTCGAACTCTGCGATCTGCTAGAAATTTATTGTTTAAATTCATATCTATGTGTTCATAAATGAGGCCCGATTTGTACAAAACGTTGAACTTGTCCCCGTGACGTTTTTCAAACGCTAACGCTTGATCAATCGTAAAACCTAATTCACCCGCAATCATGTCAATACTTCCGGAAAGAAGATTGAGTTCAAGTGCCGCTGTATTCTCTATTACCTTGATAATAATTTTTTTAAATTTTGGTTTTGAACCATACCACGTTGGATTAGGCGCAAGAACGACATGCGAACCAGACTCAACCTCAATCAGGCGGTATGGTCCAAAACCTAAGCCAGGGTTTGCGGGGTTAGAATCAAAATCCGTTCGTTCCTTATATTCTCTTGGTTCTTCAAAATTTTTAGACTCGATATGTGCAGGGAGTAACTCAAATCCACTCAATGAATTATAATCAAAATTCAGTTTATCAAAATGCAGTGTGAATGTCTTGGTGTTGATTTTATCTATTCTATAGAGACTCCGATACAGCTCCATATTCGCGACACCGGTCTCTGGATTTTTTCCAACTTTCCATGTAAAAATTACATCGTCTGAGGAGACGGGTATTCCGTCACCCCAAGTGGCTTTTGGATGAATTGAAAATGTAATTGCAATACCTTGTTTTCCATCCGGCGTTATCTCCGTTTTAGCTAAACCATTTTTGAGTGTTGGAAGAGTCGTGCACAGCATACAGATTAATTGCCAATTTGCATCGTAAGCTGTAAGTGGCCTTCTGGTTAGACCTAAAATGTAACTTTTTGCTAACATTGAGTCGATGTTAGGATGGAACGACGATGGGAACTGGGTTATCCCAATAGTCAGGCGTTCATGATTGAGCCCGTAGGCGAGTTCGGCAGTGCCAACACATAATTTTAGGAATACAATAAGTAACCCAAGCTTTTTTAGTTGAGATATAACCCACTTTCTATTCGGTGACCGCTTCTTCCGTGACACGTCACTAGTATTCGGTAAATGTGAAATTAATGTAAGTAAATGTGAAATCAATGTAGGTAAATATCTCATTTTAAACATAATTTATATTGAGACTGATTTAATTTAGTAAAATTTTAAAAATTTGGTTAGCCATTATTTTTACTGAAACCCTGTCAAGTCATCACTCATTCTTTTTTACCTTTCAGCCAACTGAAAATCTCATCTAGTTTGTCGTTGGTTCATAAACCACAATTGAAAAACCTATCACATCAATAATTTGGAGTTAACTGGTTAACATCAACATAAGAGTTTCACATACGGGTTTACGAGCCTCGTCCACCTCGCGCCTTTGACCAACCAGTTGGGTCCATTAAAAATTCGCGTACCTCCTTTATGGAATTTTTTGAAAAATATTGATCCTCTTCGGCTACTTTGAGAACGTCTTGCCAACTGCATAGATAATGAAGATTTACTCCAATTTCTTCGATAGCATTTAAAGCATTGGGAAATACTCCATAAAAAAAAAACTACAAAAATATCGCTTATTTCAGCACCAGCATCACGTAAAGCCCTGACAAAGTTTATCTTAGATCCTCCATCAGTTGCTAGATCCTCTATTAAAATAACTCGTTGGCCCTCTCTTAAAGCTCCTTCAATTTGTGCGTTTCTTCCAAAGCCTTTGGGTTTTTTCCGAACGTAAAGCATAGGCTTATTTGTAGCTTCTGCTATCCATGCAGCATACGGTATACCAGCTGTCTCCCCACCGGCTACTAAGTCAGTAACATCGAGATTTCCCTCTCGACGGAGCAATTCCACAGCTAATTTAATTATACGACGCCGGGCCTCTGGAAAAGAAATTATCCATCGACAATCGATGTAGACGGGACTCACCCATCCTGCAGTGAGTGTATAGGGATTTTTTGGTCGAAAATTTACAGCTTTGATATCTAATAACCATCTCGCGCTCTCAAGAGACGTCGGGGCGTATTGTATCATGATACTCCTGTGGTCCAAAAAACTTAAATATTATCCCAGATCTAAAAGACTCTCGGTTAATTATATTGCATAATGAAAATATGAAAATGAAGATAATTTTTTAAATGTTAAAGTATTAACTACATCTCCTTATTTATTATTTGATGAAGAGTTTGGAATCAATTTAGACGTTTTATTGACGCTAGTCAGCGTGGTTATATTGAAAAAATGGATAAGAAAAAAAATCGGGAAAATCGCCGAACATTTAATAAAATTCGGGCCGAGAAGTTTTCATCGTGTATGAATTACGCTCGTAAGTCTGTAAAAAAGGGGGACTTAAAAGCCGCAGAACTGGCATGCCGAGACGCTAGCGCTATCGACCCGCTCAACGCAAAAGCTTTTCATCTTTTAGCTCATATTGCTTGCAGCCAAAATCATTTGCAAAATGCGGGAGACTATATTCTAGAAGCAGTTAAACGAGACGATACTAATATAGAGATATATGCCGACTGCGGCGCAATTATGAATATGTTAGGGCGTGCTCCAGAGGCTGAAGCAGCATGTCGCCAT
>MDTB01146406.1_pt1 | contig 48507 bp, 46 predicted proteins | sample 811161 | NCBI WGS metagenome assembly MDTB01 (sample SAMN05326650, study PRJNA326480) | marine metagenome | isolation source: seawater | place: Mediterranean Sea | collected 2009 | reverse complement strand
TTTTTTGCTACCTTTTTCTTGGCTACCTTTTTCTTGGCTATCTTTTTCTTGGCTACCTTTTTCTTGGCTACCTTTTTCTTGGCTACCTTTTTCTTGGCTACCTTTTTCTTGGCTACTTTCTTTTTTGCTACCATTGTTAAAGTTCCCCCGTATCGGAATTTTTATTATTTAAGCAATCTCTGGTCTGAAAGAATATATTAAACATCCTCTAAGTTTATATTCTGTTATATTTTTAATAAAAAGTAAAACATATCTTGATAATGAAAGCAGGAATTGAACTTTATACGTTGTATTTATTTTTTTAATTCCCGAATTATTCTATCTCTAATCGATTCAACGCTACCTATTCCTCTGACTTCAACAAACTTCGTAGCAGAATTTCTTTGTTCATAATCTTTAAACCATTCTATAAGAGGTTTGGTCTGCCGGGAATAAACATCCAGTCTCTTCCTAACCGTTTCCTCCATATCATCCGCTCTCTGAACTAGTGGCTCTCCCGTCAAGTCATCTTTATCACTAACGGAGGGTGGATTATAAATAACATGATAGGTTCTTCCTGATCCCATGTGCACTCTCCTCCCTGACATCCTTTTTACTATTTCATCGTCTTCCACGACCAACTCAATCACTATATCTATCGAAACATTTAAGTTCTCTAGTCCTTCTGCCTGAGGAATTGTGCGTGGAAAACCATCAAACAGAAAGCCACCCTTGCAGTCAGACTGATCTAATCTGTCCTTCACCAATGCTAAAATTAAATCATCAGAAACAAGTTCGCCACTTTTCATAATCAAATCAGCTTTTTTGCCCAACTCAGAGCCCACTGAAACTGCATTTCTTAACATATCTCCGGTTGATATTTTTGGTATGCCATATTCTTTGCAGATAAAATCACCTTGGGTTCCTTTTCCTGCTCCAGGACCACCTAAAAGTATTATGTGCATTGTAAATCCTTTTTTTCAAATGGTATGTTAGATTCAATATTAATCATTCGCAACTAAAATTTAAATTTAACCTAACAAAAAAATTCGAGGAAAAATGATACAAATGAGCCAAACCACCTTTACTTTAGACAAACCATACGTTCAGTCTTACTCCGACGACTCTCTGATAATAGACGGTAAAGAATTCTATTTTCCTGTCATTTTAACGCCTCGCAAAGTTATGACAGGCGCCCTGCCAAAAAAATTGGAAGAGTTTTATCCAAATAATATTGCGGAACTTCTTAGAATGAATCCTGAATTAATTTTAATTGGAACTGGAAAGAAGCATCGATTAATGGACACTAATGTTAATCGGACCGGCATTGGAATCGATATGATGACAACAGGTGCAGCTTGCCGGATTTTCAATGTAATGATTGAGGAAAGCCGAGACGTCTTGGCTGCTTTGTATTAATGTCACTATTATATTTATCTTTATTTAGATTTTTGGAAGATATAAAAGTGGGTTTACTGACTTACCATTTTGTCTTATTTCAAAATAAAGCATATTTCTGGTCGTTCCAGTCGACCCCATAAGCCCAATAACCTGGTCGATTTTAACCATTTCACCCTCTTCAACTAGACGTTTTTTATTGTGAGCATATGCGCTTAAAAAAGATTCAGAGTGCTTTATGATTACTAGTTCTCCGTATCCCTTTAGTCCATTCCCGCTATAAACAACCGTTCCTGGAGATGCAGACTTAACCTCTCTTCCAGCGGAACCATAGATTTCCAAACCAATTAACTTATCACCATCATGAACTTTTTCAAACTCCCCACTTACAGGCCAAGTCCAGTCATGTTGCGAGGAATGAGGGCTAGATTTTTGGTTATAGCGTGGCTGATGCTTTGATTTCTTTTGATTCACAAGGGAAACGGATTCTGGCGATACTTCCCCAAAGTCCAATCGAAGAGTCTGCCCCTCGAATATCAAGTTTTTGTTTACGATATTATTTAATTTGAGTATCTTGCGATGATCAATACCAAATCTCCATGCTATAGCAAATAAAGAATCACCTTTTACTACCCGATATTGACCTGGGTTCTCTATCACTCCTCTCCGCCAAACTTGGACTAATTGGGCACTTGAAAAGTTATTATTTTCAATTGGAGCCAACACCTTTGAGGAACAACTGATTAGCCAATTAATCCCGAAAAAAAATAAACAAATGGCTAACAGAAACGTGACCCTTGGCATTTAATTTATTCCGGGTAGTAAAGGAACAAATTTTACGGCTTGAATCTCCTTCTCAACTATTTCATTATCCGTCTTACTATAAAGCATTAACTTTTGATTTTCGTTGATTCCTATTGGAATAATAAGACGCCCACCCTCGCTTAATTGATTCAATAATTCTTCTGGAACGAAACTAGGTGCGGCTGCCACTAAAATTGCATCATATGGAGAATGACCCTCCCACCCCATCATTCCATCGCCATGCCGAAGATGTATGTTACTTATTTTAAGTTCCCAAATTTTCTCTCTCGCTCTTTCAACTAACGAGCTTAGTCGTTCGACTCCAAATACTTGTCCACTCACTCTTGAAAGAATTGCCGTTTGATATCCACTACCAAAACCTATTTCTAAAACTTTCCTCATCTGTCCACTTTCTATCAAAACTTGGGTCATAAGCGCGACAATAAAAGGTTGAGAAATCGTTTGTCCATACCCTATTGGCAAAGCACTGTTTTCATATGCTTTTGATGCTAAAGCTTCTTCAATGAAAATATGCCTAGGTGTTTCTGCCACAATATCCAGTACCTTTTCATTTTTTATTCCCATTTCTCGCAACTTAGATACGAGTCGATTTCGAGATCTTTGGGAGGTCATGCCTATTCCCTGAATTTTGTTGGTCCCAGACATAGTTTTTTTAGATCAAATGAAAGAGATCATCTTTTTGATGAGTTTAATAAAAATTCAATTAGAGCTTTTTGGCAGTGCAATCTGTTCTCAGCCTCATGCCAGACGACGCTGTTAACACCCTCCAAGACTTCCTCGCTGACTTCTAAACCTCGATATGCTGGAAGACAATGCATAAATAAAGCGTCTGGTTTAGCGCGATCCATCAGTCTCTGGTCAACCTGAAACTCAATGAATGCTTTTTCCCTATCCATTTTTTCTGATTCGTCCCCCATGCTCGCCCAAACATCGGTTACGACCAAGTCTGCTCCATCAACTGCATCATACGGGTTCTCAGCAAGTTTGCAGTTATTTGCATCTATAGCAGTTGGCTCAAAACCTTTTGGGCATGCGATGTCAAGTTGAAAATCCATGATCTGAGCTGCTTCCATATAACTGTTGCACATATTGTTCCCGTCACCAATCCAGGTGACTTTTTTATTCTCAATACTCCCCTTAAATTCGAAGTAAGTAACAAGATCGGCGAGGATCTGACAGGGGTGGAAGGCTTTAGTAAGCCCGTTAATAACTGGTACATCACTATATTTTGAAAACGTTTCAACAGTTTCATGAGAATGGGTGCGTATCATGACAATATCTACCATCCGTGATATCACTCGAGACGTATCAGCGATCGATTCACCTCGTCCCATTTGGGAGTCCCTGTTCGTAAGAAATATAGCTCCGCCGCCACCCTCTATCATGGATGATTCGAATGATACTCTAGTCCGAGTAGAGGACTTTTCAAAAATCATCCCCAATACTTTCCTCTCAAACAAGTTTGGCCTAAGCCCATTAGTTTTCAATTTTTTTAGCTCAAGGGCTCTTTCAATTATAAAATCTATTTCTGACTTTGTTAGATCTTTTAATGATAAAAAATGTCTTCTCATTTTTAAGCATTTCCATTGAATGATTCAATCAGAGACGTTACTTCTTCAACAATTTTTAGTCCCTCATCTTCTGATAATATTAGCGGTGGTAGTAATCTCACAACATTTCCACTCGCGACGTTTATTAAGAGACCTCGGTCTAAGGCTTTCTTGACTAGTTCTCCACAATCTTTATTGAGCTCTATCCCAATCATCAGGCCTCTGCCACGAATTTCTTTAACTATAGCGATATTATTCAACCTTGATCTAAATTCTGAGAGCATTAAGGTTCCGATATTTGTTACATTTCCTAAAAAGGCTTTCTCATTTATTATTTTTAAAACTCCTAATGCTACCTTGCAGACGAGCGGATTTCCTCCAAAAGTCGAGCCGTGAGTCCCTGAACCTAGAATGCCAGAATATTGATTATTAACTAAACACGCTCCCACAGGTATGCCGTTACCAAGTCCTTTAGCGAGGGTCAACACATCTGGGACGATACCGTCTAATTGATGGGCAAACAGAAAACCAGTTCTGCCTATGCCACTTTGCACCTCATCAAGAACAAGTATTTTGCGATAATGCGTACAAAGTTCCCTTAATTTCCTTAAATAATTGAGTGGAGGCAATTTTATACCCCCTTCTCCCTGAATAGGCTCAACCATTAACGCAACAACATCTGGGTTACATAAATAGCTCTTCAGTACATCTGTGTTACCAAATTCCACGTGCTTAAATCCAGAAAGAAGCGGACTGAACCCATGGTGGACCTTTTCATTACCTGTGGCACTAAGAGTTGCCATGGTGCGCCCATGAAAGCTACCTTTCATTGTAATAATGGTTGGATTTTTTATCCCATTATCAAACCCGAATTTTCTACATAATTTAATTGCCGCCTCGTTAGCCTCTGCACCCGAATTACAGAAAAAAACACTGTCCATTTTAGCGGAATCAGTCAATACCTCCGCCAAAATCTCTTGATGCTCGATACGATAAAGGTTAGACGTATGCCATAAATCTTTAGCCTGATTTGTAAGTAGTTCTACTAACTCAGGATGCGCGTGACCTAAACCACATACGGCTATCCCGGATAAAGCATCAAGATACTTGCGGCCTTTTTTATCAAATAAATAAACACGGTCACCTTTGACAAAACTTACGTCAAGCCGTTGATAATTACCCATTATTTTAGTTTTTGGCTGAGAGTTCATGGCTTATATAATACCAGATTACGTTTTCTCGTGCTGTTTAGCATCGAATAAAACTGATTAACAAAAAATAATTTTATAGTTTACTTTACCTCTAACGTTAGAATACTATAATAAAATAATAGTTTTATATTGTAATAAATCGCCGGGAAAAAAGAGGTTTACAAATGGATCCAATTGATAGAATAAAGACAGTAATTAGCGAAAACGAAATAGTTTTGTTCATGAAAGGCACCCCCCAGTTCCCCCAATGCGGATTCTCAATGAGAACGGCTGAAGCATTAAAAGCGTGCAATATTCAATACGAACATGTCGATGTATATGCGGAGCCAGGAGTAAGAGAAAATCTTCCAAAATTTTCAGATTGGCCTACTTTTCCTCAATTATTTGTAAAGGGTGAATTGATTGGCGGCTGTGATATCGTCATGGGAATGTATCAGTCTGGCGAGTTACAAAAAATAATCTCTGATTAACAATCTGAACCGCTCTCAACTTTTGTCTTTCTGTAATGGCGAATGTTCAGAAAAAAATTTTGTATCAGATTCTATGTCTTCATTGGAAACTGTAGCCTGAATGAAGTTATTTTTTAGATAATGGACAGTCTCTGTATTTTGAATAGTTAAGTTTTCCCTATTTTCTTGAAGCTCTAATGCTGTTTGCCCTCCTGTCATAGCAAGATAAACTTCTGCTAATAAATTTGCATCCAGCAACGCTCCATGCAAAACTCGATTTTGATTATCAACGCTGTATCTTTTACAAAGTGCGTCCAAGCTATTTCGTTGTCCTGGATGTTTTTCCCTAGCATAAGTTAAAGTATCGAAAATAGTGCATTGGGCCTCTAAAGGACTATTGTTCTTATCTAAGATCTCGAATTCAGCCTTTAAAAATCCTAAGTCAAATGGCGCATTATGAATAATTAGTTCTGCATCAGCAACATAATCGAGAAATTCGTCCGCAATTTTCGCAAAAACTGGTTTGTCCGCTAAAAACTCGGCACTAATACCATGTACCTGTTGAGCCCCAATCTCTATTGCCCTACTTGGGTTGATATAGGTATGAAAATAACTCTTGGAAATTCTTCGATCGAGAATTTCCACACACCCAATTTCAATTATTCTATGGCCCTGAGAACAATCCAAGCCAGTTGTCTCCGTATCCAAAACAACTTGTCTCATTTTTCACCTCTAGTTACTAATTTGATTATTTTCGTCAATTGCTAGGTTAGCCAAATAATCAGCTCTTTCATTTCCTTCGTTCCCCGCATGCCCCTTAACCCAAACCCAATTTATTTGTCTTGAACAGATTAATCGATCTAATAGAAGCCACAAATCTTTATTTTTAACTGTTTTTTTTGCAGCCGTCATCCAGCCATTTTTTTTCCATCTTACAATCCATTGGTTTATCCCGTCCATTACGTATTTCGAATCTGTATAAATCACGATAGGCCCGTCAACAGCGGTTGACTTAAGAGCTTCTATCACCGCGGTAAGCTCCATTCTATTGTTAGTCGTCTGAGCTTTATAACCTCTTTTCTCCTTCTTATCACCATTGTTATTTATTATACAACCCCAACCGCCGCAGCCAGGATTTCCTCTGCAGGCGCCGTCAGTATAAATTTCAATCGTTTCTGTATTTTTCATTTTGTTAGATATTAGTCTTTCATATTCCTAGGTTTCCAATATTTTAGATTTTATGATTTTTCTATTTCTGTCAAATAAATTACGTAAGGGCGTAACGGGCATCAGCTTTTTTTTCGCTAGTAACAAGTATACCTCTCCGAAACAAATTGCCAGACGCTTTTTTAAAAAGTTATTACTCTTTTCCTTGGTACCTTTAAAGTCGCAAAATCTGCCAAAATATTTTGATTCTAATTTTTCAATAACTAAATTGCTTTCAGCTAGCCTAGATCTAAGATCTGCTATCGTAAATAGACTAGGGCTTCCATGCGGAGCCAAAGAATTTATCTTTGAAAAAAAGTTATTTCTTCCAAAAGACCATCTTGCAACGCCAATCAGAAGTAAATATCCGTCCGTGACAAGCAACTCGGCCATTTCCCCTAAAACTTCATAAGGCCGTTCAGTGGATTCCAGAACAAAGGGAAGAACGATTAAATCGATCTTCTCCGGAGCAATACTTATCGAACATAAATCGGAAATGAAATCAAACTTTTCGGTATTTAGCGGCATTTCAAAATTCTGAGTCACTCTCCATTTATTAGCTATTCTTGATGCTCTTAAAAAATCTTGATCAAATAAATCTCCGACCAAAAGGGCGTCATAACCAAAAATATCTATAATCATTTTACCGGCTGCCAACTTTGTTTGTTCAAAGATTTTATCGTCTTCTTTTAAAAATAATTCCATTTGTATAGTTTAAACTGATCTGAGGGAAAATTATTCGTTTTTAACAAAAATAGATATAATGGGTTCTGAAATTATTGATCAAAAACATGCGTGGGAAACTGTTGAGCACAAAGAGGCCGGATAACGCTAAAAATGACACTTCAAACACTAGCAAATTTTATAGTTGAAAAGCCTGAGCCTGAAGATAATCGAATTAGGGGGGCAGTTTTATTCATTACGAATAGAATATCGTTTTTCAATGCTGCTTTAGTACAGAGTATTTTAGGTAAAGATACCCTCCTAATAGTTGAAAAAAAGTGTTTTTTTAAATCTCTTGTCTCATTTTTTCTAAAAATTAGGGTTGTTCAGCTTGATAGAATAAATAAAGTGGCAAAAATTCCAAATGAAAACCTAATGTTTGTTCCCTCTTCCGAAAATCACTTAAATATTCGAGCACTCATAATGAGTCTGTCTGACCAACCGGAAGTTAATGCTATTCAGGGTATATTAGTAAAAGAAGAACATACTTGGCTAAAACCACTCAAGTTGAGAATGAGTCTTAGCCGGAGACAGAAAAAATCTACTAGTTTATCGGAGAAACAAGAAATGATTGATTTTCTTTTAACTGACTTGTCCTGCCGTCACAACTACTCCGACGGAACTCTAGTCTCATACCTAATTAAGAAAATACGAAGCCGAAACATGTTCCTTAAAATCATCAAAGACGCAACAGGAGCAGAAGATTCTTACTTTTCCCTATTTATGAAAATAATTTTGCTCTCCAAATTAATTAAGTGCCTTAAGAAATCGGAGCAGCGAGTAGGTGTATTGTTACCTAATACAAATATAGGTGCGATAGTGTTTTTTGTGTTCCAACTTCTCTCATTGACTCCATGCATGCTGAACTATACGTCGGGACTTGCCAAGCTACGCAATTGTTTGCGCCTTTCAAAGACAAAAACTATTCTTACATCAAAAAACTTTATCAACAAAGCAGGTTTAAGCTGGGAAATCGATGATTTGCGTAATGATTACCAGATCATTTTTCTTGAGGATCTTTCCAAAAGAATCAACTTGTTTCTCAAAATCGCTTCTTTATTTAGTTTTATAAAAGTAATGATTGCCCCAAAGTTTATTACTAAAAATATAACAACCCAAGAGGCATGTATACTTTTTACGACTGGGTCAGAGGGGTCTCCAAAAGGTGTAGTGTTAACTCAGAAAAATTTAATTGCAAATTATTGTCAAACGCAACATATGTTGGAAGATAGCACCAAAGATAAAGTTCTGAATGTTCTTCCTTTTTTTCACTCTTTTGGCTTGATGGCAGGATTGATCCTTCCTCTCCTGAAGGGAACAAACATATTTCAATATCCAAACCCTTTGCACTATAAGGAAATCGTAAAAATCTGTAGAGACGAGCAAATTTCTATACTATGGGGCACGCCGACCTTTTTAAAAGGTTATGCTGAATATGCAAAAGAGGAAGACTTCAAATGGCTAAACTATGTTGTAAGTGGTGCGGAGAAACTACCTGAAGAAATTAGGGATTTCTGGAAGAAAAAATTTGGCATTAATATCTTAGAAGGTTACGGTACTACAGAAACGAGCCCGGTCATCTCAGTAAATAATAAATTTTCAAATAAAAAGGGAACTGTTGGCAAAATACTTCCGATGATTGATTTCAAATTGAGACCAGTCGAGGGGATTACAGAGGGAAAAGAACTCATTGTAAAAGGACCAAATATTATGCAAGGCTATTTAGGTTCGACCAAGCGACCTAAGTTGATTTCAACGGACCCTGAAAATTTGGTTTCAAAAAATGAATCGTATCCAACATATGGAAGCTGGTACGAAACGGGCGATCTGGTTAGTATAGACGAAGACGGGTTTTTAACAATCGTAGGGCGAATCAAAAGGTTTGCCAAGCTTGGAGGTGAAATGGTTTCCTTGAGTGAAATTGAAGCGATAGCAACCAGAATTTGGCCATCTAGTCAGCATGCTGCTATCAGTGTAACCATAAACAATAATTTGGAGACGATTATTTTATTTACGACCGAAAAAGACTCTGGCAGAAAAAAAATTCTTGAATTTGTGAACCAAAATAAACTATCGAACCTCATGATTCCTAAAATGATAGAATACGTCGAACACATTCCAATTTTCGGAAGTGGAAAGACAGATTATCAACAATTAGCAGAGGAAATAAGAACAAGATGTGGCAACTAAAAACGTGCTCTGTTATCGCTAACCCCTTCACATATAAAGTACAGCCGGATTAATTATGGACATGAATGTCAAAAAAAGATTAGGAGAACTGATTCTAGACGTGCCAAACTTCCCCAAAAAAGGAATTATTTTTAAAGATATAACGCCACTTCTAGCCGAGCCTGGAGCAATAAAAGAAGCCGCGCGTCATATGGCATCAGCTTTTGAGGAGAAAAGTATAGATTACGTTGCCGGTCTTGAAGCAAGAGGATTTATAATTGGACCTTTAGTAGCGAGTATCTTAAATATTGGCTTTATCCCAATCAGAAAATCCGGCAAGTTACCAAGGGCAACGCTTAGGGCAACATATGAGCTTGAATATGGCATAGAAACATTAGAGATACACAAAAATAGCATTAGTAAAGATAAAAATAATATTCTAATCGTAGATGATGTCCTTGCGACTGGTGGCACCGCGCAAGCCGCGGCAAATCTTGTAAATCAATGTGGCGGAAATATCGTTGGTTATTCTTTTTTAATCGAATTGCAAAAATTAAACGGGAAACAACTTTTAAAAGACGCGCAGACCGAAAGTCTTTTTATATTCTGAATAATGTGCATAGTACTGATAGCAAAAAATACTATCAAGGATTTCCCGCTAATAATTCTTGCCAATAGAGACGAGTATTTCGAGCGTGAAACTAAAAGTTTAGGCTTGTGGAAGAAAAATAAGGAAATACTCGCGGGAAAAGATTTGAGGGCCGGAGGAACGTGGCTGGGAGTCACTAGAAGCGGAAGAGTTGCAGCGCTAACAAATTTGCCTACATTTGAAAAGACTTCTAAAAATAAAAAGTCAAGAGGTTTACTAATAAAAGACTTCTTAACCGATAACATAAACCCGTATCAATATGTCGAGTTTCTTGAAAAAACAAAAAATCAATTTTTAGGTTTTAATTTAGTTGTAGGAATAAAAGATATACTTTTTCACTATTCAAATGCGACAAGTAAGATTTCGGTTTTAAATGATGGGATTCATGTTATGACTAACTCCACTTTCGACAATCCATGGCCTAAAGGTAATATTCTCAAAAAAAGAGTAAAAGACGTAATAACTGAGAAGCCATCTGATTTAATTGAGAGTTTTTTTTCAATTCTCGGCCCTTCTTCCAAAGTACATCTCTTAAATAAAGCCTACAAGGAATCGATTTTTATAACCGGTAAATTGTATGGCACCAGATCCTCTAGTGTGTTAATGTTTCACAAAGATGGAAGTTTCAATTTTAACGAAAGATCTTATAGCAGCCGTCAAAAAGTCTTAAGCGAAAAAAAATTCTATTTGAAAGATGGTAAATATGCAGAACACCTCGAAACAGGGACAAATCAGTTTTAATAGTGGTAGAGCAACAAACAATCTTTTTCTTGAATATAAGAGAATCCGCTCTTCAACTGAAGAACTTCTTGAACCCTTATCATCAGAGGATGCATGTAGTCAATCTATGCCTGACTGCAGCCCAGCAAAATGGCACGCAGCCCACACTACCTGGTTTTTTGAGACCTTCATCCTAAAAAATAAAGAAGGCTACAGCAAACCTTTTGACCCGAGTTACGAGTATCTTTTTAATTCGTACTATAACTCTGTAGGGGAACAATACCCAAGAACAGACAGAGGCTTGATTACGCGTCCCTCATTAGAAAAAGTTTTAGAGTATAGGAGTTTTGTTGATCACAAAATGCAAGAGCTGATTAAGAAAGCCAGCACAGATAAGTCCAAACTAATAACTTTAGGATTAAACCACGAACAGCAACACCAGGAACTTTTGTTGATGGATATCAAGCACCTTTTCTCAAAAAACCCAAATGCCCCCATCTATCAGACCTCAAAAGTTTCCTGTCCAAAACATGTAAAGTCTGAATGGCTAGAAATTGAAGGCGGTACACATAGTTTTGGATCAAAAAATACAAATTTTTTCTTCGATAATGAAAAACCAGTCCACGAACAAATCATTCCCGCCTTTAAGGTTTCCTCCCAACTTGTAACTAACAGTGATTATCTTGAATTCATTGATGCTGGTGGTTACCACAATCCCGCTTTTTGGCTGTCTGACGGCTGGAGTTTCATAAAAGCAAACAACATAAGACATCCTCTTTACTGGAGTCGACAAGATAATATTTGGAACGAATTCACCTTAAATGGAAATACCAAACTCATTCCAGAGATGCCGGTTTGCCATATCAACTTTTTTGAAGCAGATGCTTATGCGACTTGGAAAGGTTTAAGATTACCCACAGAATTCGAGCTTGAAATAGCCGCGAATAGGTTTCAACCAAAACAAGAAGAAATTAGGATGCATCCATGCAGAGAGAGTAATGAGATATTCGGTAATTTCTTCTCAACCGTTTGGCAATGGACTAATTCGGCATATCTCCCCTTCCCTGGGTTTAAGCAAGCAACTGGCGCCATAGGGGAATATAACGGAAAATTTATGAGCAATCAGATGGTCCTAAAGGGTAGCGCGTGCATTACTCCAAAAAACCACTCCCGGGCATCATATAGGAATTTCTTTTATCCTCATCAACGATGGCCTTTCACTGGGATCAGATTAGCTTGTAGCAATTAAATTTTCTTATCAATTTTTTCAAAGAGTCCTTGACGGGTGCTTCTAATTTTCGCATCTTGCGTCCAATATTTTTTTGCCCATATTCCACTATAATGCTCATCTCCAACCGGGAATCGCCAAGTGCGGACTTCTGAATCTGGAATATTTACTGAACATAAAGCTCTTGGTTGATCTATCGTTCCATCAACGTAATCATCTGAGTTGTCAACATATCTGCGACAAATTCTCCGGTAAAGTTCTCTCCATTTATCATCATGACCAACCTCAAATTCTATTGCAGCGTTCCCTCTTATAACAACTTTACGGCAGGGAAGATCAGTTTCATCAATACTTAGTCCGACTTTAGTATTCGCCCTGATATGTTCCAGCCATTCAGAGTGTTGGCGTGGGGTAAACCATAATTTTTCATCCTCAAAAACAAACCATATGGGGGTCACAAGCGGCGCACCATTTACGTCGACAGTTCCAATTCTACAAATCATATTCTTTTCTTCTAGGAAATCGCGAGTTTCTTTATCACTTAATTTAGGCATATTATATTCTCTCAAATAAAAATAACTAAGATAAGACTACGAAGCGTTGGCCAAAAGTTCAAGAGCCTGGTCCAATAATTGCTGCGTTGATGCTGCCACAATCTGACCCCCCGCTCTAACCGAATTTCCATCCCAATGTGAAACTACACCACCAGAAGCTTCAATTATTGGGACTAAAGGCGCTATATCACAATATTTTAAATTTGATTCAACTACCAAGTCTACGAATCCTGATGCTAGCAAACAGTAACCATAACAATCTGCCCCAAACCTGGTCATCTTTACTTTTTTTACCAGATGATTGAAACAATCTGATTCTGCTCCCGCTTGAAACATATCAGGGGTTGTTGAAAATAGAATCGAATTCGCCAAATCACTGTTATGCCCTGATTTAAGAACTTTTGAGCCCTCAGCATTATGTAATTCAGAGATTCCAGCACCCCCAATAAAGCAATCGCCGACATAGGGCTGACTCATCATTCCATAAACAGGCTTACCTTCAAATAATAAACCGATTAAAGTTCCCCATGTCGGCATACCCGAGATAAATGAACGTGTCCCGTCAATCGGATCTATTATCCAAGACCAGCGATCCTGAGGTCCCACAGTCCCATATTCTTCGCCAGAGATTCCATGTTCAGGAAACCTAATTTTTATCTCGTTAGTAATGACTTTTTCAGTTCTTAGATCAATATCGGTAACTGGATCAAAGAGAGAACCCGCTGCTTTATCAATTACTTCTATGTTAGAACGAAAGCCCGGCAGAGTGATTTTCGAAGCGCATTCCGCTAAGTGTAACAAAAATTGTTTTACTCCATTAGCTTCCATCTGAATTTTCCCAATATGTTTGATGCATTATTACAGCTGAGTTAAAATCAAATATTAAATCATTATTACCCGCTTAGACAAAATATTTTAAAACACTATTGCAAACAACCACAAACATGAGATCAATTCTTTATCGAATATACCAAAAAACCGTCTTTGAAAACCCTTTTTTCTGCCTTATATTCCTTCTGGTATTCGGAGTTTATATTCAAACTGGCCTGAAAAACTTTAAACTCGATGCATCAATCGATGCCTTAATCTTAGAAAGTGATCCTGATTTAAGCTTATTCAGAGATTTAATTTCAGAATACGAAACCAAAGAATTCATATTTGTCGCAATTGAGCATAATGAAGACTTTTTATCGCTAAACAGCCGAAATCTTGCAACTAATTTAGTGGAGGATATAAGAAAAATCAGCGGAGTATCGGATGTAGTATCAGTTATGGATGTCCCGTTGGTTTTCAATGATCCCAATATGACCCTAGCTGGGCTAGCGTCTAACTTTAAAACCCTGAGAATGGAAAATATAAACCTTGAAAGAGCGCGTGATGAATTAACTAGCAGCCCGTTTTACAAGGATTTAGTGGTAAATGGCAAAGGAACAGTTTCATCAATTGCGGTTTATTTGACACCGCATTTGGAGTTTTTTAAAACGCGAGACAAAAGGAATAAGTTATTAAATTTAAAACAACTTGGAAAACTTGATCTTAATCAAAATGAAGAATTCAAAAGTATAAACCGTAACTACGATATTGCAAAAGCCGAAGCAATTAAAATTACTCGCGAAACTCTTGCGCAGGTGAGGGACGTAATAGACAAATATCAGAGTCAAACCTCCTCAAAGCTTTATATAGGCGGACTGCCTTTAATAGTTGATGATGTTACCAAATATATCAAAGGAGACCTTGTGAATTTTGGAGGAGGTGTGCTTTTCTTCCTTATTCTCATGCTATCTCTGATCTTTAGGGAAGTCAGATGGGTCATTCTTCCTCTGGCAAGCTGTATCTATGCTGGCGTGACAATGCTTGGATTCTTGGGCCTTATCGGCTGGAAGGTAACAGTTATATCTTCAAATTTTATTGCTTTAATGCTAATAATCACCATGTCTATGAACGTGCATCTTATCGTTCGATACCGTGAGTTGAATAATCAGTTACCTGACCATACTCAAAAAGATCTGGTAAGTTTGACGGTTCAAAAAATGGCACGACCATGTATTTACACAGCAATTACAACCATTATTGCTTTCCTCTCCCTTTTAATGGCTGATATTAAACCCGTCATTGATTTCGGTTTGATGATGACTCTTGGTTTAACCGTCGTTTATGCGACGACATTCCTTCTATTTCCCTCTCTCTTAGTCTTGACCAAGAAGACGACCTCAAAATCATCAGGCGGACTTGGTTCTTTTGTAAAATTGACAACCATTTTAGGCAATTTTACCGAGAAAAAACCCAAAACGATATTTATTCTGGCATTTATACTACTAATTTTTGGCATATCCGGAATCAATCGACTTCAAGTCGAAAATAGCTTTGTTTCATATTTCGATAAAGAGACTGATATCTATGAGGGGTTATCCTTAATTGATAGTGAGCTCGGCGGCACAACACCGTTCGACATCGTGTTGTCATTTAAGAATGAGGATAATTTTTTCGACAATGAATTTAAAGAAGAAGGCCTTGCGGATCTATTTGATGACCTTAACGATGACTGCGGAACAAGCTGTTCTAAAGAAGAAACTTGGTTCACTCAAAAGAAAATCGAGACTATTGCAGCTGTCCATTCTTATCTAGAGGAACAAAAAGAAATTGGAAAAGTTATGTCACTTGAGTCCACAATTAGGGTTGCCGAAAAAGTGAAGGGAGAGCCGCTTGAGCCATTCGAAATGAATATCGCCAATCAGAGGCTTCCTGCACTCGTTAAATCACAAATTATCGATCCTTATGTGTCATTTCCGAGAAACCAGGCAAGAATAACTACAAGAATCATCGATACCTATGAGGGATTAGAAAGGAAAGAGCTTCTAACTAGGATCGAAAAAGAACTACAAACTAAAATTGGTTTAGATAAAGAGGAATTCGAAGTTTCTGGGCTTTTGGTTTTATATAACAACGTATTGCAAAGTCTTTTCACCTCCCAAATTCTTACTTTGGGTTTCGTTATGGCGGGGATACTATTCACAATGATGATTTTGTTTAAGTCAATCACAGTAGCATTTATTGGGCTTATTCCGAATATCCTAGCTGCAGCGACAATTCTTGGTTTCATGGGTTGGATGAATATTCCTTTGGATATCATGACAATTACTATAGCCGCAATAACCGTTGGTATTGCCGTCGACAACTGTATCCACTATTTATACAGATTCAGGGCAGAGTTACCAAACAATATAGACCCAATTAAAAATATGCACTATTGCCACAATAATATTGCTCATGCACTGTTTTATACAACTGTTACGATAGTTTTTGGCTTTTCCATCCTAACTCTATCCAATTTTATACCAACAATATTATTTGGTATCCTGACTGCTCTTGCCATGATATTAGCGTTGTTAGGTGCACTCACCCTCATGCCATTGTTAATAATAAAAATGAAACCATTTAAGAAGGCGACTTAGGTAGAAATTTAGCTAATATTTTCCTGTCTGTACCAATCAAGAGTTTCATCCATTGACCTCTTAAATTTCTCAAACAATTCATCAATCTGCTCTTCAGTTATTATTAAAGGTGGGCAAAATGCGATAACGTCCCCAATCGCGCGACAAATTAATCCGTTTTTTTGGCAAATTGAAAGCACCTTATTCCCAACTAATCCTGGTGTTGAAAAGCCACTTTTCTTTGCTTTGTCTGAAACTAGTTCAGCTGCTCCAATCAATCCAACGCCTCTTACTTCCCCAACCAATGGATGATCAGAAAACTCCCTGAAACGGGCTTGAAAGATTGGCGAAAGATTAGCAGCGTGTTCAAAAATGCTGTCTCTTTTATAAATCTCCAGGGTTTTTAACGCCACCGCACAAGCTACAGGATGCCCACCCCAAGTATATCCGTGACCAAAAATCCCCATCCCATCAGAGGCCTGCTGAATGACCTCATGTAAATTATTTTTCATGACAACAGCACTGAGAGGCAAATAAGCGGAAGTAATCGCCTTAGCCAATGAGATGGTATCAGGTTCAATCCCGAATGTTTGCATACCAAAAGGGCGGCCCGTTCTCCCGAATCCACAAACTACTTCATCGTCGATAAAAAGAATATCGTATTTTTTTAATATTGGCTGAATTTTTTTAAAATAATTGTAGGAAGGTAAGATGACTCCACCTGCTCCCATTAACGGTTCCGCAATAAAAGCTGCAATGGTATTAGGATCTTCCTTTATTATTAGTTTTTCAAGATCTTCAGCTAATCTAGTAGAGAATTCCTCTTCGGTTTCCCCCTCTGCCCCGTTACGCCAATAATGTGGAGTCTCTGTGTGAATGAACCTCCCTCCCTCGAGAGGTAAGTCAAAACCCATATGGGATGGAGGTAATCCGGTCAGGCTAGCGGTAGCTAAGGTGATGCCATGATAGGCTTTCAGGCGACTGATTATTTTTTTCTTCTTTGGGCGACCCAACGCGTTGTTGTAGTACCAAACGAGCTTTATTTGCGTATCGTTAGCGTCTGATCCTGAATTGCCGAAAAAAACTTTGGAACGCTCGAAAGGCACCATTTCATTTAGTTTCTCAGCTAACTCAATGCCTACATCATAGCTTTTGCTAGCGAATAGCTGTGCATATGACAATTTTTTTATTTGGTCATAGGCTACCTGCGCAAGCTCCTCGTTACCATACCCCAACGATGTGCACCACAATCCAGCCATACCTTCGAGATAACGATTTCCCTCATTATCATAAATATAGACGCCGCTGGCTTTCTCTAAAACTAGTGGTCCTTTTTCTAAGTGCGATCCCTGATGGGTCCAAGGATGTAATATATTTTCAATATCTCTACTGAAGAGGTCGGATTTTCGTACAGCCATAGCTTCCTCGCGTTTGTTTTTTACAGAACACTAACAGAATAGAAGATTTAAAAAAAGGATTTATTGTTGCTGTAGGAATAATGTTATTTCAGCAACTGTGACACCAAATTTCTTCAGATAAGACCGGTTTATTGCCACTTTTTTATCCATCGACCATAACCAGTCATCAAATTTTAGTCTAACTTTTCGGCTACCGACAGGCACGTCCATTGAGTAGACCCAATTAACGGCGTTTCCGTACTGTTTGCCGGTGGCCTCTCCGATAATGTCACCCGCTGTCCCAGTATAATTGAGCTCATCATTTTTGGTAATTTTCCATATTCTTTTCTGATTTTCTCCACTCTCCAAATAAGTAAATGTTTCATCAAGAGTTCCATTATTACCATCCCAAGTTCCAATGATGTCGGCTTCGAATCGCGTGATAATTTTACCACGGCGATCCTGAATTATGCCCCAAGCTTTTATTTCGCCCTGAAAGAATTCTTCTATAACGAAAGCAGGTTCTCGATTCAAGTAGTCCCCTCCCTTTATTCCGTTAGCACAGCCGTTCAACCCCATTAAGAGTGCCATAACTAAAACAACCTTTGAAAAAAAAGAATAATTAATCATAATGTTTGATAATATGTTAATAGCTACGCCACTTCTAGTAGGCTAGATCAATTTACTAGAAATTGCACTCTAAATTTTTAGTATACAAGGTTATCACTGTCACGAATGAGGAGATCTAAAAAATATGGTAGATAATGACGACATGGTCCTAAATGTTTTTGGCGAACCGCTCGAAATTTGCTGTAAATCGCCCATTACGGGCTACTTCAGGGACGGGTTGTGCCGCACTGACACTTCTGATTACGGCTTACATTTAACTTGCGCACTCTTAACCAACGAATTTCTCGAGTTTTCTAAAAGTCAGGGCAATGATTTGTCTACCCCAAGGCCAGAATTTGGATTTGAGGGATTAAAAGAAGGCGATAAGTGGTGTATTTGCGCTGGCAGATGGACAGAAGCTTTAGAAGCCGGCAAAGCTCCCAAAATTTATTTGAGCGCTACGCATCAGAAGATGCTATCAATGGTACAAATTGAAGTTCTTGAGAGATACGCCCTAGACCTGGAATGAACTAATCTGGAAAACCAACAATCATAAAAATAAGTTTTTTGAGTTTCTCCCAAGGATTACTTCTTATTGCATTAAATGTTAGGTGTTTATTATCCTGAAAGTCCTGATTAAATTCCAAGTACCAGATAGGTTCGAGTCCATTCGGTAGCAATGAATATCTCACATCTATCACTCTGTCAGGATGTAGCTCGCTAACACCCAACATATCATTAGTAAACCATTTAAACCTTCTCAAGTCATACAATGGAAGCGGAGGAATCTCTAGCTTCTCCATTTGCGCATTGATATTAAAACGTTTCACAGATCCACCGTCAAATTTACTCAGTCCTCGTCCCGCTCGGATAGCGTCTACGAAAAACTTATTATCGTGTAAATATACCGTACGCCAGACAACTAAATTTCCAAAACTTGGTTTAACAAAAATCCTTTCTACAGCATGATTTCGTTTATTTGCGATTTGGTAAACCTCAGATTGAACTCTTTGGTTCTGATAACCACCAACTAACAAATAGAGCAAGCCGAATAAAACTGTCAATAAAGCAACACGGATTGAGGCTCTAAAAATTGATGCGATTAATCCAAGAAGAATAACTGAAGTAAATATGGGATCAATTATGGATATCACCGACCATGCAATTCTCGTATCTGCAAACGGCCAGAATAAAACAGTGCCATAGGTTGTACAGGCATCAATCAGACCATGAGTTGCATAACCGGAGAAACACGCTAACAGGCAAGTTTTGAAATCGCAAATGCGTTTAAAACTAACTAAGGGCCACATAATTAAAGAACAAAATAGCGATCCAATAGGGATAAAAAACACAGAATGGGTAAATTGCCTGTGATACTGCAAAAACAATAAGTGATCTGTGGATGACTTAATTAAGACATCTAAATCGGGGGTTAAGGCAGACAACCCACCCAAAATAGCAACCGCGAGCGGCCTCTTACTATTCCTCCCCACCAGCGTTCTTGCCGCCAACGAACCAACGACTCCTTGGGTGAGAGGATCCATATAAATTCTTTCCCTGTTCGCCAGTTAATTAAATTTTTCTGTCGAAATATAACCGGACTCATTCATGTCATCAAAAAAACTTTCCAATAGGGGATGATCAATTTTTTTAATATTTTCATCAATTGCAAGATTGCGTTCCGCCACATAGGTAGTGTGTTGTTTCCCATCAGGAAGAATATGGTACCAAGGTTCTGTTTTAGGAGGACGAGATAATGCAACATCGTCATACCATCTATCATCACCACTAAACTCCGCGTCAACATTGAATATAACCCCTCTGTAGAAAAAGGTTTTATGACAAATTCTCTGACCAATAGAGAATTTAGCAATTTGTAGTTTACGCATATTCGTTTTTTAAAATTATCGTTTCAACCAAATGGAAAATTGAATACGCGCTAATCATGCTGCGTCAATATCCATTACAGCTTTCATTTCTAGGAACTCTTCGAATCCTACTTCACCCCATTCACGACCGTTTCCTGATTGCTTATAGCCACCGAAAGGTGCAGTGAAATCCAGCCCTGCTCCATTCACATGTACATTGCCTGCACGGATTTTACCGGCAATTTCTTTTATCTTCTCGGGATCTGTTCCTGATACATAGCCAGATAATCCGTATGGTGTATCATTCGCTATTGCAATTGCATCGTCTTCGTTTTTATAAGGTAGAATACAAAGGACTGGTCCAAATATCTCCTCTTTGGCGATAGTCATTTCGTTATTCACGTCAGCAAAAACCGTAGGCTTAACATAAAACCCCCTCTCGAGACCCTCCGGTCTCCCAAGGCCGCCACATACCAAAGTAGCGCCATCTTCTATGCCAGAAGAGATAAGTCCTTGAATTTTTTCAAACTGAACCTCGCTCACCACCGGCCCCATATTCGACTCCTTAAGCTGTGGGTCTCCAACTACTGTTCGGGAGGCAACTTCCTTTGCAATCTCAATAGCTTTGCTTTGCATTGATGCTGGTACAAGCATTCTACTAGGGGCATTACATGACTGACCCGAATTTAACATCATTGCCTCAACACCCTGCTTCACCGCTTTATCGAAATCAGCATCCTCTAAAATTATATTTGGAGACTTTCCGCCTAGTTCCTGTGTTACTCGTTTCACAGTGTCGGCAGCTGCTTTCGCAACTCTGATACCAGCCCGAGTGGAGCCTGTAAAAGACATCATATCGATATCTGGATGGCTTGAGAGAGCTTCGCCTACAGTTGGACCATCTCCATTAACCAGGTTAAAAACACCCTTGGGCACACCTGCCTGATCCAAAACTTCGGCAAACAAAATTGCATTAAGTGGTGCTACCTCCGTTGGCTTCAAAACCATAGTACATCCGGTAGCCAGCGCCGGAAATACTTTCGTTGAAATCTGATTAATAGGCCAGTTCCAAGGAGTAATGAATCCACAGACGCCCACTGGTTCTTTTTTTATGAACACCTTGCCTTTTGACTCGTTAAAACTGAAATTTTTCAGCACACTTATCGTTGTTTTTAAATGCGCTGTCAACATTGCGGCTTGAGCTGCTTTACACAACCAAGTGGGAGCACCCATTTCTTTGGAAATGGTTTCTACCATCTCACCATACCTTTCCTTATAAATATCGTTGATTTTTTCAAGCATCGATATTCTGTCATCAACAGAAGTAAGTGAGAATGACGCGAAGGCTTTTCTGGCTGCTTTCACTGCCATATCTACATCTTTTTCGTTACCTAACGCAATCGTCCCAGCAACCGACTCATCTGCCGGATTAATTACATCCAATTTTTTTAAAGTGTTAGGCTCGACCCATTCTCCGTCAATATAAAATTTTAAGCTGTTTTCCACAAATCATCTCCCTAAGATAAGAAAAAATATTTCGAATTCCTAACAATATTACAACGAAAAAGTTAATAAATAAATATGTGCGATTGCCCCAACTTACTTTGCTATTCTGTATCATCATTTATTATCTAATTATAATATGCCGACATACTTGTGAGTTTGGAGCGAAAGTTTCCACTTTGGGTATTTTAAACAAAAATCAAGTGACTTGAGTAAATTATCATCATATTGTTCGTCGAATTTTGGCTGAATATAAAAGTGTTCGAAATCAAGTAATTTAAACTCCTCTGGGGCTAATTTCTTTTGAGGAAACACAAACTTAAGCTCGCTACCTTTGGTGACAACGAAAGAGTTCCAGGTCTTAGGTGAAACGGTTACCCAATCCAAATTTTCTGGCAACGCAACGGTACCATTGGTCTCTATTGCAACTTCAAACCTCTTTGTTTGAAGGGACGATACTAATTCCGCGCTAATCTGGAGACCTGGTTCTCCACCAGTAAAAACTATATACCGGTGGTCACTATCGCTGGTTGAATCAACCCAAACCCTTTCAATAGTAGATGCAAGTTTTTCAGCAGTTAAAAATTTGCCGCCATTTTGTCCGTCGGTTCCATTGAAATCAGTATCACAGAAATTACAAACTGCGTTTTTTCTCTGGTGTTCTAACCCAGACCAAAGGTTACAACCCGAAAATCGACAAAAAACTGCCGCCCTGCCGCTACGAGCACCCTCACCTTGTATTGTATGGTAAATCTCTTTAACGCTGAAGTTCATTTTAAGCCTATTGAAACAAACGATTCATAACCCTTTTTTCTTAATTGACAAGCCGGACACTCTCCGCAACCATATCCCCATAGATGTCTAGTACTGCGATCTCCCTCATAACACGTATGTGTCTCTTCGAGGATCAAATCAACCAAGATTGAACCGCCTAGCTTTTTTGCCATTACCCAAGTTTCGCGCTTATCGAGGAACATAAGAGGTAGTGCAATCTTAAAGGGTTGTTCAAAACCTAATTGGACCGCTTTTTCCATCGCTTTCAAAGTATCATTTCTGCAGTCTGGATAACCTGAAAAGTCAGTTTGACACATACCACCTACTATTTGTGTAATCGATAATTTAGCTGCTAATGTAGCGGCAACCGAGAGAAATAATATATTTCTGCCCGGCAAAAAAGTGTTCGGTATTGCTGCCGAATTAGTTATTCTTAGGTTTTCCGTGAGAGCACTAGTTGAAATATGTTTCATAAACTCTAGGTCAATAACAAAATCATCTTTTATTTTTGAAGACCATTTTGAGAAACTTTTCGTCATTTGCTCTAGAAATATTTTCCTGCATTTAAGCTCAACACCGTGTCTTTGATTATAATTAAAGCCAATTGTATAAACAAAATTATATCTTTCCAGAGCCCAAGCTAGACAAACGGCAGAGTCTTGTCCTCCTGAAAACAGCACCAATGCGTTTAGCTTCTCTGATTGTTCTCTATCGTTCATTTTTTTTCTTCAAAAGAAACAGAAAAAAACCAAGTGAGCACCAAATAAAAACAATCCCCCATTCATAAGGCCAAATTAATCCATTGGGGCTCATAGGAAAATATAAGAATAGCAATAACAGAGATAAAAAGAGTGAGAAGCAGCCCCATATCTTCCAAAATCGAATTTTAAAAGGCCGTTCTACACCAGCGCTATCCAAGCGATATTTCAGAAAAGAAACCGTTACAAAAATATAGGCTATTACAACGCCAAGGCCTCCCGCGTTGATAAACCAAATCAAGGTCGCCTGTCCAAACAAAGGAGCTAAGCATGTGATGCCAAAAATAAACCACAGAGCTTTTCTGGGGTTTTGAGGGTTATATTTTAAATCAACGTCCGAAAGCCAGGAGGGAAGCTGCCTATCCATGGCCATTGCATTCATTAGCCTACTCGCTCCTAAGAGAAAACCATTCCAAGTTGTAACTATGCCTGCAATACCACCAAAGATTAGCACATATTTGGCGTTCTTCCAGGCCCAAGCTTTCTCTGCGGCAATGGCTGTTGACAATTCCAAGTCACCGGATTCCGAACCAAGCACTACCCCTACTGATATTATTATCGAGACATAAAATATAATGCCGCATACTACCGAGCCCATAATAAGAAGAGCTATAGCTCTAGGACTAATGTGAATTTCTTTTGCTGTTTGTGCAATTATATCAAATCCTACGAACATCATTGGAACCATAATCGCCACTCCAATTGCCCCATTCATATCAACCCCTGTTTCCATAAGGGGTTTTTTTAAATCATAGCTCAACGCACCTGCGACCAAAAAGAACCCTGCCAAAATGATTACGGTTGTCACAAAAGCCTGAAGTTTTGCCGAAACTATAATTCCTTTGGTGTTGATAAAAGTCAAAAGTAAACCTGCAAGAACACCAAGAACCACCTGCCCAAAATAAACATCAAATCCATTAAAATTCCAAAGAAATATTTGGTTAATTGATGGAAATAAATAACTAATAACGATGGGGAATACTACAATTTCAAAAGCCACTACGCTAACATAACCAAGGAGTAACAACCAGGAACAAATAAAGCTTGCATTAGGACCTAATATATTTTTAGTATAAACATGTTCCCCTCCGTTCTCAGGAAAAATCGATGCTAGTTCACCGTATATTCCTGCAATTAATAAGATGGATAAACCGACCAACAAAATAGCAACAACAGCACCGAGCACACCAGCCTTACCAATCCAAGTGCTTGTGAGCAAGATCCAAGACCATCCAATCATTGCTCCGAAAGCAATTGATAATACCTGCCATCCGTTGAGCTTTTCACTGGTTATAGCGTTCATCTTTTAAATGAATTACTCGGACGATCTAGCGATTGATTGATCGATATCCCAAATAATATCGTCCAACGTTTCTAGCCCAACTGAAATTCTTACCAATTCCGGTAACACCCCAGATTCAATCTGCTGCTCGTGGTTCATCTGTCGATGGGTAGTAGAGGCAGGATGGATCACCAATGTTTTAGCATCACCAACATTGGCAAGATGGCTTAAGAATGTCAGATTTTCGATGAAGCGTTTTCCAGCCTCTACACCACCCCTAATTCCAAAACTCAAAATACTTCCAGCTCCATTTGGAAGGTAACGTTTAGCTAGTTGATGATATTTATCTGAAGGAAGCCCCGGATAGCTCACCCACTGTACTTTAGAATGCTGCTGTAAAAACTGTGCTATCCTCATTGCGTTTTCACAGTGCCGTTCCATCCTCACCGGTAACGTCTCTAAACCCTGTAGCAACAAAAAAGAATTAAAAGGACTCAAAGATGGCCCAAGCACTCGTAATTGTTCCATTCTGATCTTCATTGAAAAAGCAAAGTCACCGAAGGTTTCAAAAAACTTTATATTATGATATCCCGGTGAGGGTTCCGTCATACCCGGAAATTTACCATTATCCCAAGGAAATCTACCTGACTCTACGACTACACCGCCAAGCGTTGTCCCGTGACCTCCAATAAACTTTGTGGCAGAGTGAACCACAATATCTGCTCCCCATTCTAAGGGCTTACATAAAAATGGCGTAGGAAAGGTATTGTCCACAATGAGAGGAACGCCAACATCATTGGCAACCTTAACAACCTTCTCTATATCAATTATATTTATTGCAGGATTACCGATGGTTTCTATGAAAATTGCTTTGGTATTTGGCTGCACAGCCTTACGAAAGGATTCACTAGAATCTGGATCAACCAAAGTTGTATCAATACCGAACTTTTTTAGATTCACAGTCAATAATGAGTGTGTTCCTCCATAGAGTGCTTTTGAAGCTACGATATGATCCCCCATCGCACAGATCGCGGTTAGCGTTACTGTTATAGCAGCCATGCCTGAGCTCAAAGCTACAGCTGCTCTACCATTTTCAATCGAGGCTACTCGCTCCTCAAAAACTGATGTGGTCGGGTTACTGATTCGCGCATAAACATTTCCGAAAGTTTGAAGATTGAATAGACTGGCTGCATGATCAGCATCGTCAAAAACATAAGAGCTTGTCTGATAAATAGGAACCGCTCTTGAGCCGGTTGCTGCATCCGGGATTTGACCTGAATGAAGACATTTCGTTTCAAACCCAAATTCTCTATTTGCTTCGATTTTTTTTTTCAATTGAAAACAATTCTGCTTCTTTTTGAAGTTATTACTTTAGTGTTTACACCCATAAAATTCAAGCCGCCAAATAATCTCGCATGCTCTATTTTAATACACCTATTCATAATGACTTGGATACCTTTAGACTCAGCTTCAACCTTAACTTTTTCATTTATCACTCCCAACTGTAGCCAGAGTACTTTAACATCCTTTTTTAATAAATCGGGAACTAATGTTGCAAGAGAATCAGGTCGCCTAAAACAAATCACTACTTCAATGAGAGAGGGAATTGCAGACAAAGAAGGAAAGCAGGGTTGCCCTAAAACATTTTCATAATTGGGGTTGACAGGATAGACTGAATATCCATGATTTAAAAGATATTTGCCAACAAAATTACTTGGTCTCTGCCAAGTCTGGGAGATTCCTAGTATAGCAAATTGTTTAAATTGCTGAAATAACTTAATCAGCGTTTCATCTTCATTCAATAAATTTTCTCCTCCTGAGGCAACCTCGGTTAATATCGCTAACCCTTGTTATACCCATCAATCCCATCGTTCTCTCGAATTCCGTTTTCAAGATATCAAGCACTTTAGAAACACCTTGCTCACCATTTGTAGCAAGCCCATACAGATATGGACGCCCTACAGAACAAGCGTTAGCGCCCAATGCCAAAGCTTTGAATATATCTGATCCCCTCCGCACGCCCCCATCCAAAATCAATTCAACCGTCTCTCCAACAGCTCTTCTAACTTCAGGCAAAAGGCCGATCGGGGTTACCGCAGAATCTAATTGCCTTCCACCATGATTCGAAAGGATCAAAGTAGTTGCACCAATTTCAACCGCTTTCTTCGCATCAGAAACTGAAGAAATTCCTTTAATGGCAAAGGGACCTGCCCATAGATTAATCATCTCTTCAGCGTCTTCCCAGGAAACTGAAAAATCAAATTGATCATGAAGATATTTGATAAGCGTCATCAAATCAGAGTTTCCAACTGGAGCTCTATGACTGACGTTTGCTAATTCAAATTTATCACCCAGTAAATAATTAATTGACCAGAGAGGAGTCAATGAATAATCTAAAACTCTGGGCAAATTAATTTTTGGAGGTATGGTAAGTCCATATCTTACATCCTTCTCTCTGTTTCCCTGAGGCGGGACATCTATAGTTAACGTCATACCAACGAACCCGGATTTACGACAACGCTCGAAAAACTCTGTAATGAGGGTTCGATCTTTAAAGACATAGATTTGAAACCACTTGGGAACATCACATATTGCAGCAACTTCCTCTATACTATGTGTGCTCAGAGTAGAGAGGGAATAAATTAAACCAGCATTTTTTGCGGCTTCTGCAACTGCTCGTTCCCCATCAGGGTGAAACAATCTGGACATTCCTGTTGGACTTAAAACCAAAGGAAAATTTATATCGCAGTTCATGACATGAGTCGTAAGATCAATTGAACTAACGTCAACTAAATATTTTGGCAATAGCTCATATTGAGCAAAGTCTTGGGTGTTATTGGCAAGTGTAATCTCATCATCTGCACCACCATCCAAGTAACCGTATATAGGCTTAGGTAATAACCACCGACTAACTTTTCTAAAATCATGGATATTTACACATCTGGATGACAACCACTGACCGAGCCAACCAGTGATGGATAGGGTGATTTTTTTTATTTTAGTCAGGAGATAGCGAAACCAACTCACAAAAAAACTCTACTATCAATCTGTTCAATTACTTTTGACCCAGCAATTATCTTTCGTTTTAGGCTTTTTATATTAGGTAGGATTTGAGCAGCATAAAATTCTGCGGTTTGCGTTTTTTGTAAACCACACTGTTCAGCATCCAGTTTTTTATCTTTTTGCAATTCAGTCAAATTAGCTGAACGAAATATCATCCAAGCGCCGAAAACTAAGCCAAAAAGATGTAAGTAATGAGTAGCTGCAGAGTTACATACCTCTCTATTATTTCGGTTGGTCCTAAGCCAATCTAGAACATCCCTTAAATCAACGAGACAGTCGTTCATCGAATTTTTCAATAATGAAAATTGATCTTGCTGGAATTCTTTGTTTACGAAATCTTCCATTTCAGCTATGAAGCTGTCAGCAGCCTCAAAATTATTCTTAATTGTTTTACGCCACAGAAAATCAAGGGCTTGGATTCCATTGGTGCCCTCGTAAATTGTTAGAATGCGCGCGTCACGAACATACTGGGCAATACCAGTCTCTTCAATAAAGCCCATGCCTCCATGTATTTGCAAGGCAAGCGACGTAATATGCTGAGCATTATCGGTACACCAGGCTTTGACAACAGGTGTCAGGAAATCCGCCCGCTGTTGAGCAAGCGCGCGTTTTTCTTGATTATTCTCTTTTTCAGCGATATCCAACAAATGGGCGCAATAATAAACAAGTGCCCTCATGGCCTCTGTGGTAGCTTTAATTTCCAGCAGCATTCTTTTTACATCTTGATGCTCAATAATCGTATGCGAAACTGCCGTGCTAGGAACTTTCCCCTGCACTCGATTGAACGAATATTCTTTAGCGAGTTGATAAGCGGCTTCACTCAAAGCCAGTCCCTCACGGCCGACCGCATGCCTTGCGTTATTCATCATCGTAAACATGTATGACAGGCCTTTATTTTCCTCTCCTACTAAATATCCAATCGCGCCGCCTTTATCACCAAACTGCATTACTGCGGTCGGACTTGCGTGAATTCCTAACTTATTTTCGAGTGATATACATTTTAAATCATTAGGCTTAAGAGGGTTGCCATCCTCATCTAAAATCAACTTTGGTACTAAGAATAAAGATATTCCATGTGTGCCACTAGGAGCATCCGGGAGACGAGCCAGAACCAAATGGATAATATTGTCCGTCAAGTCATGATCGCCATAAGTAATATAAATTTTCTGCCCAATAATTTTATAGTAGTCTGATTCCGGGATTGCTTGGGTTTTAACACAACTCAAATCTGAGCCAGACTGCGGCTCAGTCAAATTCATGGTGCCCGTCCATTCTCCCGCCACGAGTTTGTGGAGATAAAGCTGTTTTAATTTAGAATTACCATGCGCCTCCAACGCATCAATTGCACCAGACGTTAGTAGAGGGCACAGAGCAAAAGACATATTTGTAGAGTCCCACATTTCGCTCACCGCGCTTGAAACAACTTTTGGTAAACCTTGACCTCCAAACTCCTCAGAAACAGACAGGCCCTGCCAACCTCCGTCTATAAAAAAGCTGTAAGCATCCCTCCAGCCTTTAGCTGTTAAAACGGTGCCGTTTTCTAACCGACATCCCTCTCTATCTCCTTCAAAGTTAATTGGGTTCAATTTGTTTTTTGCAAATTTCTCGGCTTCTAAGAGAATTAGCTCAAGAGTTTCCTCTGAAAAGTCACTATTTCCATAGAGTGAGTTGAGGGACTCCATTCCTATTAAATTCTTAATCACAAATTGCATTTCGCCCAGAGGCGCGCGGTAATCAAGCATATTAACCCTTGTTAATTAAAAAAATGATTATTAAAATTTACACGAAATATTTTTATCAATCTAGGCTTATCGCTATAAGCCTAACATTTTACGTAGCTCCCCCGATGATGAGCTCATAACTTCAGTTTGGCGAGTGTCTATACCCATACATAATCTTTGATATACTGAAAGTGCCCAAAGTGGAAAATATTGTGAATACCCATGATATCGTAAGTAGAACACTCTAGGAAAACCAGTGCCAGTAAAATCACTTTCATCCCAACACCCTTTCTCGTTCTGATTTTTGATTAAATAAGTCACACCATTTTCAACCGAAATTGATTTATACTCCCCGACCGAAAGCAAGCCTAATAAGGCCCAGGCCGTTTGAGACGGGGTGCTCCTACCATATCCAGCAAAGGAAAAATCGTCGTAACTACCACAAGTTTCTCCCCACCCACCATCATCATTTTGTTTTTCCTTCAGCCACTTGATAGCCTTTTGAACATAGCCTGCAGATTGATCTTCATTTATCGCCCCAAGCCCAGCAAGAACACTCCATGTGCCATATATATAATTCACACCCCACCTACCGTACCAAGCACCATTAGACTCTTGCTCACGTTTCAGAAAGTTAAGAGCTTTACCAACAATCGGAGAGCTTTTTTCAAAGCCGACCATAGCCAGCAACTCTATACATCTTGCCGTAAGGTCAGAAGTTCCGGGATCCACTAGTGCTCCATGATCAGCGAAAGGTATGTTATTTAAATAATTTGAGTTATTTCCAATATCAAAAGCCCCCCATGAGCCGTCCGGATTCTGCATCCCTACCAGCCAGTCAAGCCCTAGCTTGAGTCGCCTCCGAGTATCATCATCTTTAAGGTGCGCTCCTGCTCGGAGGAGTCCCATTAGAACCATGCCGGTGTCATCCACATCAGGATATTTATCATTTTCATATTGAAAGGCCCAGCCACCGGGTGCTAGCTGGCGTGCGTGCACAGACCAGTCTCCATCAACAAGCACTTGTTTACTCATCAACCAATCTACGGCTTCTCCTAGGTTGGAATTATCTGCAGGAATTCCGCTCTCTGCCAAAGCAGACATTACCAAACATGTGTCCCAAATCGGTGACACGCACGGTTGGCAGTAGGTTTCATCTGAACCTTCAACTACAAGATCTTCCATAGCAACTAGCTGGCGTTGTAAATCGTTATCATCCTCAGCAACATCCAATAGCTTAAAGGCAACTATTGCGTTACTAATTGCAGGAAAGATGGAACCAAGCCCTCCAACGCCTTTTGAATGTTCTCGCAACCATGATTCGGCTCTGTTCATCGCTTGTTTTCTCAAAAACTTAGGGATAAAAGGCTCTAAAATTTTTAAGATTCTGTCGAGCAGAATGAATCCATTTTTCAGCGGCTGCCCTGCTTTAAAGAAGTCTAACTTTTTAAGTTTGAATGGATGCTCTTTAAACAGTTCAGAAATATGTTGCTTTTTGTCAACAAGAACAACGGGTTTTTTAGCAAAGATTATTAACAGTGGAACTATTACACACCTGGACCAATAAGAGACCCTGTTTAAGTTGAAAAACCACCAGTTTGGTAAAAACATTATCTCAACCGGCATCGCAGGGACGGTTTTCCAGTTCAACTGGCCAAATATAGCAAGCGTTATTCTTGTAAAAACATTAACTGCCTCAGCACCTCCATTCTCATGCACCCAGCTTTTTGCTTTATTCATGAAGTCCTCTTCAGCACCGTAACCAACGAGCTTTAACGCGAAGTATGCCTTAACCGTAGCACTAACGTTTCCTGGACCACCGTAGTACAAAGGCCAACTGCCATTGTCATTCTGGCGGGACAACAAATATTTACACATTGCTAAATCACGTCCTCTATTCGATTTACCTAGAAACCTTTGTAGGAATATGTATTCGGAGGGAATTGTAGCGTCTGCTTCTAAATCAAACTTCCAGTGGCCGTTATCTTTTTGTATGTCGAAAAGATAATCTGTGGATGAATTTATGGTTGTCTGGAGTGGGCTTACGGATTCATGTATCTTTGCGGGCTTCAGCCTCGCAAACATGGAACCAGCAAGTGATGAAACGTTACTTTTTTTCTTCATTAGAGCGGAATCGTAATCAGGAACTTTCGCCAATTTTGGTATACCTTAGTTTATGTTCAAAATGTTCAAATTTTAGAACCGCTCAGGTCAACGACTCGAAGATCTGCCTCAAATTCGGTTTTTTTTCCACAAAGTAGGTTATCAGGTGCTCTGAAACTTTTAGGAAAAGTGATTACCAATTTAAATACGTGTTTTTAAGACTTTGAGTTTAGTGTATTGCTACTGAAATTGCAAAATAGATTGATAAAATCCGCACTGTTTCAGTAAATTACAAATATATCTTAAAACATTCTCGACTCAGTAGATAAGCATTCTTCGCAAGCCCCTATACGGGGCTTAAATAAATTGCAGTCCGATTAATTGCTTGAAAAACCACAGCAAGTTGTACAAAATGTCTTTATATCTATAAACATTAACAGTTACCATAAATAAATAAGTTTTATCGGAGCATAGTTAATGATCAAAAATGTCTTTCCAAAAATTATAATCAGTTTAGTAATAGTTCTATGGTCTTACGTTGTTTCGGGTCAAGATTGGCGCAAATCAAAATGGGGCCCAACAGATACCATCGGCGCTATTAATGAAATAACTGATAAGGAAATCCTCGGCGCTGCCAAACTCATTACAAAAGGTAAACGCTACGCACTAGGAATGGTGACAGGAAAGGACACTCCGGCATGGGGCACACGCTCCTTCGCACTCTATACAGTGCCTCATGGGAATGGTTCAGGGATTACTTACGGCCACAAAACACGGGTCACAGCAAACGACGACTGGGCCCTAGTATGGATGGGGGTAGGCTCACAAATCGATGGATTAGGCCATATTGGAATAGATCACGTTTACTATAACGGTAATTCGATATCTGACATCTATACCCCAGCTGGTTTAAAAAAATTAGGGATCCATGAAATACCCCCCGTGGTTACACGAGGTATTTTATTGAATGCCGTTGAATATTATAAAAATACTAAACCTAGCTCTTTGATGGAGTTGAATGGAAAGAAAATGTTAAAGGCAGACGTAAGCATCACATCGGAAGACATTAAGTCAATGCTAAATGCACAGTCATTAAGCGTACAAAAAGGCGATGTGGTTTTAATTCATACTGGTTTCATGGAGATGGGCACCGTCGATAAAAAGAAATATTTTGAAGAATTGCCTGGAATCGATCTCAGCGCCGCAACCTATTTAGCTCAATTCAATGTGACCGCTGTTGGTTCAGATACTGTCTGCCTAGAAAAATTTCCTGGGGATTTTGCAAACGGAGACGCGTTTCCAGTACACGCAGAGCTAATTCCCAAGCATGGTATTTATATTCTGGAAAATATGGTCACAGAAGAGCTCATTGCAGATAGTGTGGACAAATTTATGTTCGTACTGGGCCAGGCAAGGTTGGAAGGTGCGGTGCAAATGATAATAAACCCGGTAGCTATTCGGTAACAGACCTTTTTAAAAAACGAGCGTTCCTCCAACCTCGCAGTGCATTGATCAAATACACCTTATCAACTTTTAAAAGATCATTTTTTGTAATGGCTCTTTCCTTGATTACATTGTTATGAAGCAACTCAGTTCTCATGATTCCTGACAGCAAACCACATTCAACAGGGGGAGTAAAAAGATCTCCGTTTTCCTCAAAAACAATATTGGATATATTGGTTTCTGTCACCTCAGATTCATGATTAAACAATATAGGTTCAACAAGCGGTGGAACCTCGCTCTGAGCCCTATCATACACTCCTCTGAAATTTGTTTTATGATACAAAAAAATATCGTTTCTATCCACCGCAGTAGAGACAAATTGGACCAATTGACTAGACTCAAAAGGTTCATCTATCTTAACGCACTGCAGACTAAATTTTCCAAAAATATTTAGTGTCAACCTTAGCCTGACGTCAAAATTTACTTTTTGGGATTTTAATTCATTTTCAATAAAAGCTAGTACTATTTTTTCTGAATAATTGATTCCAAAATAGTTCGCGGCCCTCTCCATTCTTTCTAAATGTCTAGCAAGCATCAAAATGCCAACAGAGTGATGTAATCTCATCGTTTCAAACAAATAGAAAACTTCATCAGTTTCAACTTTTCCTAGAATCCTAGTTTTATAACCAAGCTCTTTGAACTCCGGGATAGGCTTTGAATCCCACACAATTCCCCCGCCAGAACCATATGCTGTTTCTCTACTGATTGTGTTCCTCAATGCAGTTCTAATTCCAACGCTGAATACAGCCTTTCGATTTGGTTGAATAATGCCGATAGCCCCCGTGTAAATATCTCTTGGTCTCTTTTCAAAATGCTTGATATATTCCATTGACTTGAGTTTCGGCGCACCGGTTATAGAAGAACAAGGGAATAGAGCATTGAAAATTTCCAATACAGATGCACACGTTTTTGCTTTAACAGTGCTAGTCATCTGCCAGACTGTTGAATATTTTTCTATCCTAAAAGCATCATCTACAGACACACTACCCAGCATTGCTATCTTTGATAGATCATTTCTCATCATATCTGTAATCATTAAATTTTCGGCTCTATTTTTTTTTGATCTTAAAAGTTGATCCCGACTATCTTCATCAAGCTTCAAGCTATCATAACGTGGCGCAGTTCCCTTCATGGGCCTTGTTTTAATATCCTCCCCATCAAGTTCAAAAAAAAGCTCCGGTGAAGCCGATAAAATTTGAAATTCATTAGTATCTATAAAGCAAGCATAAGGCTCATCACTGACGAAGCTATTAAAGAAATCTTCAGGTCTACCCAACATGGTTTTAAACTGTGTGGTATAGTTGAGTTGATAGATATCTCCTAACTCTATTCGATTTTTTATTTCAACAATATTTTTAATATACTTTTCCAAATCTAATGATGTTTTCCAGGTAGATTTCTCAGTTGAGAGCGGCTTACTCAGCTGTTCAATTATTTTGTAATTCTCAAATAATGCAAAACATACCAATGGGAATCGAGACGGTTCGCACGTTATCATTTTTGGATTAAAAGCGGAGGATGCTTCATAAGAAACAAATCCAACGGCATATAGATTTCTCTCGTTTACCAATTTTTCAACTGTGTAAATCAAATCACATACTCGGCCAATGTTTCGAGCGACTAAGACTTCCACAGGATTTTGGAAATGCTTCCATTTGAAAGTTTCGGGGCATCGAAACAAAATTTTATGTATATTCAAAGATTCCATATTCTTTCATTGAATTTATCGTAGTCCAAGCTGGCGTAGCAATAGTGGGTTGCCTCGGAATGATCACGCTACCATGGGCAATTGAGTATATTAGCGGTAGCACCCAAAACAAAAGCAACCCCTAATCAATAAATTATGTGATTTTAATATAACCGTTTATCGCAATAAGCATGACTAATTTAGTAATGCCGGCGTTACAATTCAAGCAAAAACTAACCGTACAAACGTAAGCAATAAGACGGTTAAAAAAGATCAGCCCATTATATGTAAGGCACAGAGTTTATTACCCTCGGGGTCACGAAGGTAAGCAAGGTAAAGTGGTCCAAATGCACTTTCTCTAACACCCGGCGGATCCTCTATCGATTTACCACCATTAGCCACACCTGCCGCGTGCCATGCTTCCACTTGCTCGGGTGATTCGCAGGTAAACCCTATTGTACTACCATTGCCATGAGTTGCTGGATGCCCGTCGATTGGAGGAGTCAACCCGAAAATTTTATCATTATGAACGAACATTAACCGCCCTTTATCATCCACAACACCTGGATTTGCACCAAGGGTCGCTAGAAGAGCATCATAGAATAACCTAGATTTTTCAATATCGTTAGTACCAAGAATCACGTGTGAGAACATATCAACCTCCTTGTTGAAAATAAAACCCTTGATTAATCATACCATCATGCATCCCGAAAAACTTTTTATTTTAGCACCACCGCAATAACTTCCTGATCTATTCCGGCATTAATGATGAGTGATGCTCGATAATTAACCAACGGTGACTGATATGTTCATATACGAAAGTGAAGCGCGCTTTTGCCAATGAATCATCATCGAACGTCACAGTATACGTTCCGGAATTTACCGCCAATTTATCAAATATTCGAATATTTGTTTCATGAATTTCAAATTTTGGACCTTTTTGAAGAAAATGAGTAAAGTAATCTTCGATTTCCTCGTGATTATGACGAACAATATTTGATACAGTGGGAATCAAAATCGCGTTATCTGCGTATAACTCTACTACCCTCATTGGTTCCCTAGTTTGTAAAGCTAAATTCCATCTATCAATCAAAACTCTGATGTCATTTATATTCATATAGACCTTTTAATATTGAAGAACAAAAAGAACCTAGCCTCACCTTGACAAGACAGAGTCAAAACAAAATTAATATTCTAAAAATCTTCGCACCAAAAACCGTTACATATACGAAAAAGTTAAACTGGCTTGAGACAATTCAATATAGCAGTCGCCTTAAGTAAATTAAATTCTTTTTTTCTAAATCAAAAAATGATACGTTACATCATATCATTTTAATAATCACTTTTATCAGCAAGTGGATCATTTAGGAGCAATAAGTGAATCGATTACCTGTAACCGTCTTATCTGGTTTCTTAGGAGCCGGTAAAACTACCGTTCTCAGCCATATCCTAAACAACCGAGAGCATAAGAAAGTTGCTGTCATTGTTAACGATATGAGCGAAATTAATATTGACTCAACAATCGTAAAAAATGAAGTCACTTTAAATCGGAGCGAAGAAAAGCTGGTTGAAATGAGTAACGGATGCATCTGTTGTACGCTCAGAGAAGATCTCCTAGAAGAGGTTGGAAATTTAGCATCGGAAGGACGCTTTGATTATCTTGTGATCGAATCAACTGGAATATCAGAACCTTTGCCCGTTGCAGAAACGTTTACTTTTGCAGATGAAAAAGGGAAATCTTTATCAGACGTTGCCAGATTGGACACGATGGTAACAGTTGTAGATGCTGTAAATTTTCTAAAAGATTATGAAGAAGCAAAAACGCTTATTGAGACTGGAGAATCTTTAGGTGATGACGATCATCGCAATGTGGCTGACTTACTGGTCGATCAAATTGAATTCGCTAACGTAATACTTATTAGTAAAACTGACTTGGTAAAAAAATCAGAAATTTCACGCTTGACCGCGATTTTGAAAACCCTTAACACAACGGCTCGGATTATCCCAATCGAGAATGGAAAAGCCAGTTTGGATGACACCCTAGATACCGGTTTATTTGATTTTGAAAAAGCACAACAGGCCCCTGGTTGGTTACAGGAAATGCGAGGTGAACATGTACCAGAAACTGAAGAATATGGTATTGCTAGTTTTACCTACAGCGCGAGACGCCCTTTTCATCCCAAAAAATTTCATTCTTTTGTTCACGAGAAGATCGAAAATTTTGGCAAGCTTATAAGGTCAAAAGGTTACTTTTGGCTAGCCACTCGGCCAGCGTTTGCTTGTCAATGGAGTCAAGCAGGTGGAATTGCCAACTACGGATTTGCAGGAATGTTTTGGAAATCTATTCCAAAAGAAAATTGGCCTAAAGACGAAGAATATTTGAAATCAATCGAAAAAAATTGGGTAGAGCCTTTCGGCGATATGCGACAAGAACTAGTTTTTATTGGGCAAAACTTAGATCAAGAGGCAATGACAGAAGCACTTGACAAATGTTTATTGACTCACGATGAATTACTTAAAGGCAAAGCCTTTTGGGAAACGCTTGATGATCCGTTTCCGGTATGGGAACAAGGCAAGTGAATATAAGTTCAAACTCAGCTGAATCTTTAAAACATATTGCTGCTGGGCCTATCAGTATTTTTGGCGAAGATCCGACAATTCTCTCAGAAATCTACAAAGATAACGTCAATATGTCCGTTTGGTGTCGTGATCTCAATCATGAAATACTACAAGCTGCCAATCATGTTATAGACAAAGATCCTCAATTAAGGACTTCAATTAAAGTATCACCAAAAAACGCTATTAGACTAATAGAACAGAAAATAGACAATGCGAAAATAACAGCCCCTTTGGTCTATGATATATTTCACCTGGTCAAAAAATTTTGCGAACTATTCAAAGTAAACGACACTAATCTCAAATTGACAGTCCTTCATGAATCAATGTGCCCTCGATTCCATGTCGATATGCTGCCTTGCAGATTAATCACAACTTACAAAGGAAAAGCAACAGAGTGGCTTCAACATGATTGCATAGATCGCAGCAAACTCGGGATAGGAAACCAAGGAAAACCAGATGATGAGTCCGGTTTGTTTAAATCAGTCAACGATGTAAAAAGGCTAGCTAAGGGTGATGTTGCGATTATGAAAGGGGAAAATTGGATTGATAATGAAGGTCGCGGTTTAGTTCATCGCTCTCCTTATATAGATAATGAAAACAGCAGACTTCTTGTCTCACTTGACTTCGCATCCTCAAAACCAGAGATTATTTAGAAAGAAAGGGGAGTATTCATCATGACTATCTTAAGCTTTATGAACCACACGATTTTCGATAACGGAGCTACCTCCAAACTCGCCAAAACGCTTCAGCAATGTAATATTGAAAGGCCTTTACTGTGTACAGATGCAGGATTGGTAAAGATTGGGCTCGTAGAAAAAATAGAAGGTCTTCTTAGAGAAAGCACTCAACTAACGATTTTTGATGGGACTCCAGAAAATCCGACTCAGATCGCGGTTGAAGACGCCGCCAAGATGTACCAAGAAATGGATTGTGACGGAATCATCTCATTAGGGGGCGGTTCTTCTATGGATTTAGGGAAAGCAGTCGCGCTAGCAGTATCCCACAAAGGGGAGCTAAGTGAGTACACGGCCGGTTTAAAAGGCGCAAAACGAATCGAAAAAGTTGCACCTGTAATTGCTATACCAACAACCTCAGGCACGGGAAGTGAAATTTCAACGGGCGCGGTCATAATCATGAAAACTGGCGAAAAATTAATCCTAGCGAGCAGAGAACTAATTCCTGTAATTGCTATATGCGATCCCTTGCTCACCCTCCCTCTACCAGCTCGACTAACAGCCGCAACAGGTATGGATGCAATGACCCACTGCATCGAAGGGCTTTTATCAAATCAAATAAACCCTCCAGCTGAGGCGGTTGCTTGTGATGGCATCCAAAGAGGAATCCGTGATGGTCATCTTTCTCAAGCGGTAAAAGATGGGAAAGATGAAGTTGCAAGATGGAATATGATGATGGCTTCGCTTGAGGGCGCGATGGCGTTCAGCAAAGGACTAGGCGCAGTCCACTCGATGAGCCATGCCTGTGGAGCAGATCAATCACTTCGACTACACCACGGGACGCTTAATGCAGTAATATTACCGACGATTCTTGACTTCAATCGAGATCACGTTGGAGACAAATATGAAAGGCTGAATATTGCATTAGGCAATAAACCAAATTCTAATCCCTCGGAATTTATCAGAGAATTAAATTCAAAATTAGGGCTTCCAGCTAACCTAACTGAAATGGGAGTTAAAAGTGATTCAATACCGGAGTTAGCAACCCACGCTGTGAAAGATATTTGCACTTTTACAACCCCCCGAACATGTCGGCTAGAAGACTATATTCAGTTATTTGAAACTGCAATGAACTAAACACTGTCAAGAATCGATATTTTGAGCCAATTGTCAAATATTTGTTTCGCCAGTAGGTTAAAGTTTGGCAAATTAGTGGATGCATCTGCTCTAAATTTACTTAATCCATCTGGACCTAATTCAGATTCAAGAGAAATTCTATAAGCTTCCACTTCAGCTCACTCTTCGACTGTCTTAGGCGTTATCTCTAAATGAAATTGGAAACTAAATGCATGATTTTCAACAGCTAAAGATTGAATTTTACAATCCCTAGATTGAGCTAAAACTTTTGAAACCTCTGGTGCGACAATTACTTCTGCACCGTGCCACTGCAAACACGCGAATTCTTTAGGGCAATCTCTAAAGAAAGCATGCGTGCTACCATCATCAGTCAGACTGATGGAGCGTATTCCGACTTCTGCTGTTTTTGCTTTTTCAACTTTCCCTCCAAGAGCAGTTGCCAACAGTTGGTGACCAAGACAAATTCCTAAGAAAGGCTTTCTGTAGCCCAATACCCATTCTCGTATAAATGATTCCTCATCATTAATCCAAGGATAGATTTCTTTTTCCCAAACATCCATTGGACCACCCATCGATAAAACGCCGGAGTAGTCGCTTATATTTGTGGGCAATCTTTGTCCTTTATCTAAATGTAAAGTATCCCAGGTAATGCTAGCTTCTTTCATCAAGTCTCTGAAAAAACCAGGGTGTTCGATTTCGATATGCTGCAGGATAAGGAAGTGTATGCTCAAAATTTATCTCTAATCTATTTTCTTTCTTTGCTAGTTAAAGACTTCTATAAAGTCTCAATTTGATAATTAAACGATAATTGATCATCCTTTACCTCACAAAAAGATTGTCGCTTGCGTCGCTTCCTCTACCAAAAGGGTTGTTAAATGAAAAAAAATATACACGACAAATTAAACGAAAATAAGGTAAATAAATTTTTGTCGATGGCTCTAATAAACATAACATATAACCACCACGTTCTCTTCTAGGACTTCATTTGCTATTCTTTGAGCCTCTTGTTCTTTTTGATTTTTTATTACTCTTCATTCTGGCTGACTTTGCTAATTTAACAGATTTAGAAGTTCGAACTTTCTCATCTTTTCTTGGTTTTGGGACATCCGAGGATACGATATTATCATCGACCGTACAAATTTCTAGTTTAACCTTTTTCTTCGTAAATTTTTCTATCCCGTTAAGGATCTTTTTTTCTTCCATACTAACAAAAGATACAGCTGTGCCTTTTTCTCCTGCCCGACCGGTTCGACCTATCCTATGGATGTAATCTTCAGGCATATAAGGCATGTCGTAATTCACTACATAAGGCAAACCACAAATATCAATTCCTCGCGCCACGATATCAGTACATATTAATATTTGGATGGTGTTCATCTTGAAATCTTCTAAAACCTTCATACGTTGCCTTTGACTCTTGTCGCCATGGATGGCGCCACATATCAAGTCCTGTTTTTTTAGACGACGAGCTAAAGCATCAGCTCCCCGTTTTGTACGAACAAAAACTAAGGCCTGATACCAATTCTCTTTTTTAATAAGTTCTTTCAATAAACCAGTCTTCTGATTTTTTTCAACAGTGAAAAATCTCTCAGTAATATAAACCGCTTTTTCACTTTTAGCATTAACATCAACTTGAATTGGGTTCTTTGCAATACTGTTTATGAGTTTTTTAATGTTGTTAGGAAAGGTCGCAGAAAACAAAAGATTTTGCCTCTTTTGCGGCAACATAGAGACTATTTTTTTTATATCTTTAATAAATCCCATATCTAACATTCGATCGGCCTCGTCCGCTACGAAAATTTCCAGTCTGTCAAATTTAATAGCATTTTGATTCGATAAATCAAGAAGTCGGCCTGGTGTCGCTATCAAAATATCGACTCCGGTTTTTAGAATTTTCTTTTGCGGATTAATACTTACCCCACCATAGACCACGGTGGTTTTAAGACTTAGAAACTTTCCGTGAGATATGACGCTTTTATATATCTGGTCGGCTAATTCTCGGGTGGGGCATAGAATTAGACTTCGTGTCCGAAATTTCAATATGGTATTAGGTCGATCAAGTAGTTGTAACATTGGCAATACAAATCCCGCAGTTTTGCCAGTGCCTGTTTCAGCAGAACCAACGACATCATGGCCAGCCAAAATATTAGGTATTGATTTTTTTTGGATCTGAGTAGGGTTGACATACCCAATGTCACGAATTCCCTTTAGGAGTGGGCCTGATAAACCTAATACTTCAAATGTCATAATATATTCCGGCTATAAATACTGTGGCGATTGAGGCAAGCCTTTCGCCATGATGTAAAAATTAAAACGCGTGCAAATGTGAACCTCGGGGAATTTGCAGGGACTACAAAAATTTACAGATGATGAGTGTTCCGTAGGAAATAATCTTTCACGAAAATTCTGAATCAACTTAATCAAAAATTTATAAAATGATATCATATAAATGATAGAGGTTCTCCATGATTTAAGATAATAATATTTTAATCAGTAAAGAATTCTCATTGGAAATAGAGGACATTGGACTGATATGTTTAAAAATTTTAATGCATCATGCAGTTGTGGCAGCCTAGGTTATCAGTTTTCTACAGCGATATCTCCTATTCAATGGCAAGTTCGTAAGTGCACTTGCTCATTTTGCTCGGGGCATCAAAATCACCTGCATGTATCAGATTCATTAGGTCAAGTTGTTTTCAAAGTCTCGGTCTTAGCTCATTTAGTTCGACACCGATTTAGCACCAAAACGGCGGATTTCCTGATGTGTGTAAATTGTAACTCATATTTAGGTGCGGTAATGACTACTCCAAGAGGCTCGTTTGCTGTTATTAATGCCGAAATTATCAATCTGAAAGTGAAACTTGCCGAACCAATCCTTGTCTCTTTTGATAATGAGACCACCAAACAACGCGTCATAAGAAGAACTCAAAATTGGACGCCGGTTCTCGATGATAAATTATTTTTTTAAACAAGAAAAAAGCATTATCAAGAGAATATAATTGGAGAATCAAAGAACTCAACTCAATCGACAGAATAAATTTTAACGAATTATTTTTAGTATACAATGTTTCCAATAAGCCTAATAAACACGTGATTCACGAAATCTTGATCATTCCCCTCGAAAATAATTCATGACCTTCAACGGGATCAATGGCCATTGTTTTCAAAGTAGCATTATAGATTGAATAACTCAGTACAGTAAATTCAATTTAATTAGGCTATTCCCCTGTACCTTCAAGATTATAGTAGTCTGTAACAAATGATTGCTTTTCAACTGGAGGACGAAAGTAATTAATATCATTTTGCCGCTCGGGCAACTCTACCGTTTTATGCACTATAGACTTGTATGGAATTCTAGATAGAAGATCTCGCATGCAATTTAATCTCGCTTTTCTTTTGTCATCAGCTGGCACCACTTTCCATGGAGATTCATCGTTATCGGTATAATAGAACATCTCGTCTTTAGCTTTTGAATATTCTATCCACCTGCTTCTTGATTCTAAATCCATAGGGCTTAGCTTCCAAGCCTTGGTGGGATCATTAATTCTGTCTTGGAAACGCCGCTCCTGCTCATCGTCGCTTACTGAAAACCAATACTTTATCAAAATAATGCCGGATCTTATTAGCATTTGTTCGAAAATCGGACATGATTCAAGAAACTGTTGATGTTCGGCATGAGTACAAAAACCCATTACTTTTTCTACACCGGCCCGGTTATACCAGCTTCGATCAAACAAAATAATTTCCCCAGCTGCTGGGAGATGTGCAGTATAACGTTGAAAATACCATTGAGTTTTTTCACGCTCTGTTGGAGTACCCAAAGCAACAATTCGACAAACTCGAGGATTTAGTGGCTCGGCAATTCTCTTAATGGCCCCGCCCTTCCCTGCAGCATCCCGCCCCTCGAAGAGAACTGCGACTTTCAATCCCTCTGTTCTAATAAATTCTTGTAATTTTACTAATTCAATTCGCAAGGATTTAATTTCTTGCTCATAAATTTTCTTTCCTAGTTTTTTCATAACTCTCGGATTAATTCGACTCTAAGACTTCTTAATATAAAGTTATTTTGATGAATAATCTATCTAATGATTATCATCCGTCCAATAGTGTTAGGTTTCTATTTAATTGAATGCTCCAGGAGCTTTTGTTATTTTGGCCTTTTTGAATATTTCAAAATAGCTAAATGGAACCAAGGGTAGAATAATAGGCAGACAGGCAGGCAGACATACAGACAACCGGAAAATGTAAGCTAATATGGCTTCTGGGCTACTTTGGAGCTTAGCTTGCAACCACTAAATAAAATTACTAAAGCGAGATAGGGGCTCTATCTGGCATAGAATGATTGGTTTATTTGCCTTTGAGTAAGCACCCTTAATTAATCACTTCACCTAATCGCGAAGCCAAAAAGGAAGTGGAGGGAAATAATTACAGATAATCTGTCACCTATCAAAAACTACTATTTTGGAAAAAAACTCGGGTTATCACGAATCTGATTCCAAATTGTCATTACTTTCTCTGCTATTGGATTCCTAGCGCCATTGAATTCCCATTTGCAAAATCTGGGGAAAGTTTTAAATATTTTGAAAGAATACTAGTAATAAATCTCGTTTTTATCGAAAACGTAATATGGACTAAGGTGAATTACTTTGTTTTGCTTTGCTAATAGGTTTGATTCAGTAGAAACCTTCAAAAAAAAATCCAAATATAATGTCAGATTAACCTTTCGAAGGCTTGCTTAGGATTGGGAAATCTAACAAAAATCCTGAAGCTTGGGGAGAAAAATAACAAGCAACCAAGGCCCTTAGTTTCTTTATCTGGTACAGTGTGATGGACAACAATAAAGTAAAATTGTATCCAAATTTCACAACATGAAGGGCAACTCATAAATATGGATTTAATATTAATCTGGCTAAGTGGTTCGTTATTGTTTGGTTTCGTTTTTAAAATATTAGCATTACCAACATTGATTGGCTTTATATTGGCAGGCTATTTTTTCTCTCTGACTGGCTTTGCCGATTACGAAAATTTATTAGATTTACCCTCAAAGATTGGTGTAGAGTTACTACTGTTCTCAATAGGGTTAAAAGTTAAACCAACCGCCTTCCTAAATGCGAGTTTTATCAAAGTCTTCGTTATTAATTCAACTCTTGTCGCTCTGATATACTTCTTATTGTTAAACTTAAATGTCAGTTTAGAAGTAAAAATATTACTTTGTTTAGTTTTAACTTTGTCAAGCACTGTGATCGCCTCAAAGTCTCTTGAGGATCGAAAAGAGATCAACTCCTTCCATGGTAGAAACGCAATATTAATTTTAATTTTCCAAGATATTTTGGCCCTGATTCTATTGCTAAATACAAGTGAAGCTGTTATCTCCCTAAATGCTGCCTTTTTGTTTCTGGTGCCAATAAGTATTCCCGTTTTCAAGAAAATTTTAAAAAGACTTCAAGGAAGCGAAGATCTGGAGTTAATTGCTACAATTGTCATAGGCTTATTTTTAGGCGGGTTTCTTTTTGAGAAATTAAATCTTTCTGGTGAACTAGGAGCTTTAGTGGTTGGCATGCTATTTTCGAACTACAACTCAGCAAGCAAATTAGGAGAGAGGATATGGGCTATAAGAGAGGTTTTGCTGATATCTTTTTTTGTCTCACTAGGAATGAAGCTTCACGTTGATCTTAACTCTCTTAAACTTGCATTAATTTTAATTTTACTTCTGCCCATCAAGTTTTTTGTTTTATTTTTTGTGCTTATTTGGTTTAAAATTAGGGCTTACTCTGCTTTTTTAATTTCAACTTCGTTACTATCGTACTCAGAATTCGCATTAATTGTAGCCTCCGCTTGGTCCAAAGCCAATATTGTTGATGCAAAAGTTTTGGGAATGCTTGTCTTAGCTGTATGCTTAAGTTTTATTGTCAGTGCGACATTAAATAAATATGCTCATCAAATCTTTGTTCGAATTGAAAAATTTTTAACTAAATTTGAAAGAGAGAAGCACCATCCAGACGAGCAACCCCATACCTGTGGAGAAGCCGAGGTAATGATTATAGGAATGGGCAGAATCGGAAGTTCTATTTTTAAAAGATTAGTAAAAAAGAATATAAAAGTTGTCGGGTTTGACGCAGATACTCATATTGCGCTAAAACAATTATCATTAGGAAATAGAGTTACATTTGCTGATGCTGAAGACCCAGGATTTTGGTCAAAGCTGAGATTCGGGAAACTAAAAACGATCATCATTGCTGTACCGGAATTTCGTGCTCAGAATTGGTCGACTCAACAAGCTAGAAGATTCGGTTTTAAGGGAAGGATAATCATCCCATCAAGAACGAAAGAAAATTCGTTCATACTAAAGGAATCTGGCGCCGATGAAGTATATGACGCCTATGAGGCAGCCGGTATCGGTGTATCCGATATGATAAGGCAGGAATAGAGTCAAATAAACTAAAAAATTCCAGAATTACTTAATGATGCCTTTAGATACCTCTTTAGCTACTCGAACTTGCGAGCAAGGGATTATAGCAGCTCTGCCTCACCACCAAGAGCGCACTATAATTCAGGACTTAGATACATTTTGATTTTCGGTGTGCGGCGAGTTGCTAGGAGGGCTGTGTTAGCTATAAGTGTGCCGCTAACAATAGTTTCAACGTGTCAGTCGCGTATTTGTGCTTGTTGGCTCGGCATCATAACACTTAACCACGTCACGCTATATCAATGTCCACAACCGACGTTAAGCCCACATCTTTACGGTTGGTTTAAACTGTACCGTAGTTGTTAGGAACAATTTATTTGAAATACCTTCTGCATCGAAAAAATACGCTTAACGCATACTTATTTTTCCATTTTTTCAACCGTCTGGACCAAGTCTTAGGCTCTCCAAACCGATAGTCCTGAGCCCCGTCATCCAATCCATTGCCTTTGACTGGAGTTGAAATCAAATTACTTAATTTTTTATTGATAGAAAAAGCAACAATAGATTCGTATATCGTTATTGACCACATACGTCGCTCAGGATTGCTTTGTTCAAAGTTGCCGAAGCGCCGATTCACCGCATCGATCAACGTTTTGGTATATTCAATAAATGAATATCTTCTAGGCCCAAAGCCATTCATATATGAAGTATGAGCATCCTCAACAATGAGTTTGCCACCGTCCTTAATATTTGAGAGCATCGCCTCAACTGTGACAATCTGTTGCTCATATGTGTGACCACCATCGTCAAGAAGAACGTCAACGGGCCCGATTTTCTCAGTAAATCTTTCCCAAAAATCTGAGTCCGATTGACTACCAATAAATATCTCAAACCCTTCTGTTTCCCATTTTTTCGCAGATGGATTCAAGTCGATCCCTACTATTCGAGCCTGCGGACCAAAAAAATCTCTCCACATAAATAGAGATCCGCCACCAAGAACCCCAATCTCAACGAACGTAATTTCTTTTCCACGATATTCCATGAGCAGTTCATCGTAAGCTTGAAAGTACGTTGAATGCTTAAATACGGAATGAGGGCTCTTTAAGAACGATTGATAGCTTTGAGTATTTTCCATATTAAAGTAGTGTTTTTTTCAGATGGCCGACGTTATCACCAAGTCAGCCTATCAGCAGCCACTGTCGCCGTCAAATAAGTGTATTGACGCTCTGGGACTAATGCCAGTTTACTTACTTGTTTGGCTAATCTGCTGCCGATAACACGTTTGCTAGAGCATTAAGTTGTTGATCCTAGAGGTCAGTGCTCTGTGCTGGCCCCGTACGCGCCAACCGTGGTAACGGTTAGCGTTTTTGTCAGTCCATCTTGTCTCTTAGAGATGGTCCAAAATTACCCTACCGTTTGTTATATCATTAACCCTGCCTAGGGGAGGTATGGGACATAAGGTGTTAGGCATAAAACACTCCCAGTGGGCCAGATAATTTTAGATTTTAATTAATAAAACCTGTAAAATTAGCCATTGGAGATTTTTTATGGAAATAAAAATTAATCGTCTGATACTTTTATCCAATCACCCCGTTTTAGACCAACTCGCCGAGGACATAGCCGCTGGTGTTCTGCCGGAGGCTCTGCCTCTCAGAGATATAGTTGTATGTATAGGCGCACATAAACGCTTCCCTGGCCTCATGAAGAGAAGTGCTTTCAAAATCTGTTTGCAAACAGAACATATCTTTGATGCCAATGCCCAACCGCTTTGGTTTAAACCTAGACGCTGGATACGTTTGGTGACAAACCTTTTTATATGCAATTTTCTTCTTGATCTCAGTCCGCACAATAAGAGAGCCTATCGTTGGCTGCCGAGTTCACTCCGCAAAAAGATTATTTTCGGACCTAAAATATTTCCTTCTAAACCGGTCAGCTATTCCCCGGGAAACGGAAAATTTGTGTTTTACGGTGCATTAAACGACAGACGAAAAGAACTTCTCAATGGCAATGAGTCTTTTACAGTGCTCGACAACGGGGCTTATGGAGCTCAACTTGTAAGAAAAATAGCAGAGGCATCTGCGGTTTTAAATGTACACTTTGCTTCTGGGATTTATACCGAATATCCGCGACTCTTATCAGCTTATTTAGCTGGGAAACCACTCATATCAGAAATGCTAAGTCATGAGCTAGAGCCAGGGCGACATTACTTACTTTTTGGCGAGACAATAAAGGTTGAAGAAATGAAATACATTTTTGAAAAATTCAGTGAGGAGTTTGCTCTTAATAACAGATTTACAGACTTTTTGTCTCAGTGCGGAGATAAAGTTCCATCTCAGTGATTTACTATTAATTGTTACAAATGGTGATGCCGCTTCATTATCAAGTTCGGTTTTAGTTCGGTAAAGTAAAAAGGAGGTATATTTAATGTTAAAGAAAACATATGGAAACAATAATAGATACGATATGGAGGCAGATGTTTTCGTGGGAGCGCTAAGCAAAAGAATAAACCGAAATAGACAGAAAATTTAAAAATGGTTATCCCAATTAAATACTTATTTATCTTTTTATCTTTTTTCCTCTGGGCCAATCCAAAAGCTTTTGCCGATCAACCTATGCAGGTTGTTGAGAAATGGATGAGCAGCTGCAGTGTTCTCGATATAGAAGGAATGGTTAGCACCTATTTTGAAGATGCCACATCTTTCCTCACTACCCACCGAGAATTGGTAATTGGAAAAGAAGGTGTCGGCGACTATTTAAGAAGAACCACTGCCACTATAGATCCTAAAACCATGAACTGTCATTTTAAAGCTTATACAAATTTCAAAAATTCGGACGAGCAAGTCACCATTGCAGGATGGGACAAATTAACCGGTGCAATAGAAGGAGTACCATTTATCAATGAAGGTCGCACGAGTTTCATTTTGAATAAGAGGAGCGGTAATTGGAAAATCAGTCACTTCCACCGTTCACCACTGCCTGCGAAAAAAAATATTAAAAGTGAATAATTAGCAGGATAAAACTCTAAAAAGTGATAGAAAGATATGTCTTAATTCTATGTTGCGGAAGATCTTTCTGGCAACATGACCATCAAAAAAATACACCCCACGCTTGGTGTAGGTGTATCGAGGATGAAAAGTATCTACCATTTTATCTACCGCTTTTGACCATATTCAGAAAATTATGAATGGAATCAAAGACTCAGAAATTTCCAGAGTTACTTGATGGTGCCCGGGGCCGGAATCGAACCGGCACGACCTATTCGGTCGCCAGATTTTAAGTCTGGTGCGTCTACCAATTCCGCCACCCGGGCT
>MDTB01223030.1_pt1 | contig 48528 bp, 31 predicted proteins | sample 811161 | NCBI WGS metagenome assembly MDTB01 (sample SAMN05326650, study PRJNA326480) | marine metagenome | isolation source: seawater | place: Mediterranean Sea | collected 2009 | reverse complement strand
TGGTTTGTTGCGGTTGTTGAACTACAGGTGCATTAGTTTGTTGCGGTTGTTGAACTACAGGTGCATTAGTTTGTTGCGGTTGTTGAACTACAGGTGCATTAGTTTGTTGCGGAGTAGTTGAACCCGCTGCTGCATTGATTGCTGATGCAGTTTTCTTGTTAATCCACTTTTGAATAAAAGAGGGTATTCTTCTATCTCCACTTTTACCAAGTAAATAAGCTTGCTGTGCTACGCTCAAATTATCCAGTGTATTCTCATTATATAGCGCTCTAACATTTTTATCCAATGGATACGGTGGCGATTTATCAATAGTTACCGAATTCAAGGTATTTGAAACTACTTCATTTAAAATAAATGTCCCTGACGTTTTAATTAAAACCCATGTACCAAGAGCAATCGTTGAATTTGGTTCAAATGACATGAATAATAATTTTTTATGTGCTGCCCATTTTTTCCATTTTTGATATCCTTTGTTGTCAACAAATACATAAAAATTTTTAAAATCTGATTCAGTCCAGTTAGCAAAATCTAATTTGATCGATGATAGTCTTTGAGCACTAAAAGCATTTACATATTTACCAACATGACCCTTTTTTATAAATTTAACAAATTCGTCATATATTTCTTGTCGTTTGGATGCTTCATTACTGACATATTCCTTATTCAGTTCTTTTAATAAATTTATTCCTTCATTTCTGATATTGTCATAGTACAACAGATAATAAGGATTTGTTACAGGGTACAACAATTTATCAATATTATACTTTGCATCTTCATAGGATTTTGCATCCGTTTTAATATCCAATGTTGGACGATTAAATTGTAAGGAAGCGTTAGCATCATAATACTTCTTCCATACTCTTTCAGCATATGTTTCCGTAGACACTGGTACATTAGTTTTTTGTGATTCTATGTATTTATGAAGTGTAGACAAAGTCTTTTTATCCATTTTAATTCCATCTAGAATCTTGTATAATTTTTGATATGCCTGTATTTTTTTAAGTTGAAGCTCTTGTCGATATGTGTTGACCAGGTTTTGATCTAGGGGACTTTTTGCAGACTCAGCTACAATTAATGATTGTAATTTTATTTTATCAGGAAATAGATTATCAAAGTTTGCATGGGCATTTGCTGTACCAACCATCCTTTGTGAGAATTTTTCTGCGTCACCTCGCTTAAGCCTCGACAAACTATCATAATAATTAAATATCTCTTCTGCCAAAGTAGTCATTTCTAATGATAATCAAATTATATATATTGGTTTTTATTAGATGCAAGGTATAAAAGTGTTTAGAAAATTATAAAATGTGTACCAAGATAAAAATTTTTTGCAGACCTTCCATGCCAAAAGATGGATTATTTTCAGATAAAAAAGGTAATAATAAATTTATGAGAGGAGTTAAGATAACATGCACTATAATATTTTTAACATTAATAGCATGGTTTATGCCATCTTTGAAATATGAGATGTATGAATACAGAGAAATGCACAGCAATGATTTAAATTTAGATGTTGCAAAAAGAATTTCAAGTTTAGATTTTGTTTCAGAAAATGTAAAAGAGAAACACATGGAACTAAGTGAGAAAATGAAATTGCATTGTAAAGATGATGTTTTGTTTGCGTTTCAATTTTCAGAAAAAGAAAACAACATAACAGTTGAGGACCATGTATTCATGTTATGTTCTATAAATAAGATTATTGCAAATGCAGAGATAATTAAACGTTCAGATAAATATATTCTTTGTACAGAACAATATGCAGATGTAAAGAAAAAAGTAAAAAGACCATCCAATGTCATAATAAAAGCAATTGACATTGATCAATGGGATATTGTTCAATATCAATCAAAAAATGCAAAGGAAGCATGTATAATACAGCATGCCATAGATATTTTGAATTCAAAATGGGTATAAATATGACTAATTATTTTATTAAATGGCACTTTTTGCTTCTGAAAAAGACAGAAAAAAGATTATAAATAAGTACACAACTGTATTGCAATGCAGTGTATGTAACGCAGTTTATACTGAATTATTGAATGTCGGGACGTGGGAGTGTAGATATCATCCAGGTACATATGATTATGATAAAGATGAATGGACTTGTTGTGGTGAGAAATTACATAACCCTTCTAATTACAATGATGTTGGTCGTTATTTTACATGGAATCAATCATTTAGTCCAGTAAAAGCATTTAGCAATGGATGTACACCTTGTGACCATAAAAGCATAGTCAGCAAAGTTCCATATGAAGATGTAAACGTGGAATCAATTGCTCAGTTGATTCCGTTTATGAAACCAGAAGTAGATAAAAGAAATTATACATTAAAAGAAGGAACACCGTATTTGTTAAGAAAAAAACCATTTATACCTCCCCCGTAGTTTCAACATGTTGATACACAGTTTTGATAATTTTTTCAGATTGATTTAAATTCATTTTTGCATTGGAGACGTGTAGTATAAAATTTAATACAAATATTACTATCCATGTATAACCTTGATTAATTTTTGTCATATAAAATAAGAAACATTCATGAACATTATCCACCCACCATAACATAAGTAAAGAAGACACAAACTGAATAAAAAATTCCCGTGTCCATAAACTTATTTTCTCTGTTATTTTTATTTCCTTTTCTTCCTCCGCCATATACATAATATCTGCCACAAATTTTTTATAAGATTTTTGCACAAAAAATATTGATGATAACAATGAAATAATAAGAACAATGTGAAAATTATTATTACATGTATTCAAATCAAATGCTACCAATAGAAACATAATGATTAAAAAATTATTTGAAAGTCTGTTTATAAACGTAGTTATAAGTATTTTGTTCTTGTTTTTCATTAAGCGTGGGGTATATTGCACGCGCAGATTATCCATTTGTTGAGTTATAAAATAGTATAAATAGTTCATTATATTGTATGAAATGGATATTTTACTTGGCATAGTAATTTTGATTTTAACATTCTTTGTTAATTTTATGTTATTTCAAATATTTAAAAAAAATTTAACACATGTCGTTCAATTGATTTTATTAGTAATACTACTTCTTGGAATTTCCATTTCAATTTCTTATATATTTGGAAAAGATGTAGTAAATTATTTAATAAATGGTTTGGCAGTTGGTATGGGTATAGGATTGAATCCATTGTTTAAAAATATAATTAGCGGAATGGTTTTTGATGGCACTAGAATAACAGGGGTTATTGAATGTAATGGTGTAAAGGGTGAAATAAAAAGAGTAGGATTATTACATACATGGATATTAGATGATAATGGAAAACTAGTTATGTTAAATAATGATATATTATCGGAAAAGCCGGTCACACTGCATTCTTGTAAGTTTTAGCAGATGCTATTTTATTAATACTTAATTGTTTTTTCTCTATTAATTCAATGGCATATAAATTAATAGTCATTGCTGCCATAATTGAAAAGCCTGCAGACATAAATAAAATGCTGTCAAAAAATAGAGTAGAGTCACACATTTAATATATTTTTTATTAATCATTTATACTGTAGTGAATTTTTTCATTTTACTATTAAAGGTTCTTAATTCTTCTACATTTAATTTTTTTGCAAATAAAATCAATTCAATATCATTTGACGGTATCTTGTTCATTAAATTATATTTTATTACTAATTGAACTGTTTCGATCAACATTTCTTCTTTATTAAAAGCTTCTTTTCTTCTATCCTCTGGTTCGAGCGTTTCTGCTTTTCTTTTTGACATTTTACTCTTACTTACTATATATATGATATTTATAGTATTAAAATGTCAATAGAAAAACAGACATTCAGGATCAACTCGCTGAATATGGATTATATTTGGAGATGCTACCACCAATCACCAGTATTACATATGTGCAGACATTTAATTAGTTCTCAATTATTAAATAATGGAATTCAATTTTGTTATGGGGGTTGTAAAGACAGAGGAGTGGAAATGGAGGCACAACGTGAGTTATTAATTGAAGAAAAATGGGTTCCGTTCTGCTGTGAAGTTATAGATAGTATTTTATGCTACGGGTTTGTAGTAGTACATATTGGTGAGTTTCCAAGTGTTCTCAAGTTAGGAACATATTGGATCAAAGTAATTGTAGAGCCTCATGGCTATGAATGGAAAGTTTATAAACGAGCAAGTGTAGATGAAGAAATGGAAAATGTTTATGTTTTTCCAATATATGATCCAATGACAGATGGTACTATAAATTCACCTGTTTACAAAGTTATTCCAAGGTTATTATTTTTAAAAAGAATGAGAGAAAGTGCAGTGAATATGGAACAGAATAGAGCCTTTCCAACTGTATATTCAGAAATTAAAGAAGGTCAAAACCAATCTGAAAAAGAAGGTGTTGATTATGATTTTTATGCAAACGCTGGTGTTGCTGAAACAGATATGAATCTAAGATATAATAGGAATAAAAATGCAGTTGGTATATTAAATCAACAAAAAGATCTTTATGATAAATTTTTGGGTAAAAAACACGCTGCAATAGCTCATAAATCTTTATCGAATGTTGTTCCACTTCCGTTGGGTCATATTATGAAAGCTCCTCCTATGAACACTGGGAGAAATGATTTAGTAGCATTACATAAAATAATTGAAGAAGAAGTTTGTGCAACAATTGGTGTTCCTAGATCAATGATAATTTCTGATTCTGGTGGAGGATTTCAATCTGGTGGTAATAATGAAGAAAGTATTCATGAGAGTTTTATGCACACATTAATGTTTTGGAAGAAAAAATTAGGCAATATATTATCAGACGTATATAATATTATTTATATTGAGGAATTAAAGAAAAAAGTTAATTTTAATCAAGAATCAGATGCTTTTGAAGCAAAAAAGAAACATTCAGTGACAGTGTTTTTCCCTGTCACACCTTTTGTTAGCAATGATACATTAAGAACATTGTATGAACAAGGCGTTATATCATGGGATAAATATGCAACATATGCTTTAATGAATGTATCATTGCCTATAGAAGATAAAGAAAAAGGACCACCAGAAATTGATGAGTTATTATTTGAAAAACCAAAAGAAGAAACAGTAGATGCACCAAAAAAGAAATCGACAGAACAACAACCTGCAAAAAAGAAACAGAAGGTAAATAAATAAATATTATAAAAAATAAAGGTCTTATCTAAATATGCATTTTATCATCATTCTCTTTATTAACCTCATAATCTACTTTCTGGATGTAATGAAAACCATTCAATTGTTTTACAGCAACAAACATGGCACCATGTTCTTCATTTGAAAGCTCTATTTTAGTTACTTTATCGCCCTTTACATCTGCCGATTCCTCTAACAAATCAGCCATGATTCCACTCTTCAATTCCATGCAAGTTGAGTGACTGTCAGCTCCAGTCCTAACTGCATTTACTTTCAATGTCAAATCGGAATTGGTAAGCATTGGAATAAGATGTTCAATTGGTAAAAATTTACCATACAACATCTGAGTTTGATACAATCTTTTTCCATTATTCAAACTTACCCTAGTATTATTCGGTGTAAACAAATCTTTTCCTCTTGCTTCAATCATAGCAATGTTTGCACGTTGCTGAGCTTTTTGACTCGAGTCATATTTATCTGTGGTTTTTGGAATTGGTACGACATCAAATTGCATGTACAATTTGGATTCTGTATTATTCTGAATGGGTGTAGCTTCTTCAACATAATCTTGTTTAAGTGTTCTCTTTTTAATAAAAGACATTTTGTTATAGTTTCTTTATTATTTATACTTTGTAAAAACTGTTGAAAGTAAAGAACCAACCTATTTTTTTAGTGATTATTTTTTTGATACTATATATGATAATAGATTATTTTTAAAACAATGGATTCTTCATCTATTAAAAAATTGTACAATCAAAAACCACCTGCTTTGGTTCAAACAAATGTAAATGAGTATGAGAAGTTAACTAGTAACTCCTTGAAATCAAAATTGCATGTTAATTTTTCTAAAGATGTAGAACAATCTTTGTCAAATGAACAACAAATATATAAAGGTCTAGAAGTATCTGTTAAATCTAATTATAAATTATCTTCAAAGGATAAGGCATGGTTTCACCCAGATTTAGTTAGGACAAGAGTAATGTTTAAATTGAATACTGCTTCAAAAATTACTAATAAAGCGTTTTCAGATGGTATTTCATCTGCCGCATCTTACTACAAAAATTCCGTTGATGAATTGGGAGATATCAAGCAAGAACATTTTCTTATTGTAGATACGGGTATCAGTGACGTGCTTAAAGAAAAATACAATGGTTTCTTCGATTCAAAGAAAAGTATTAAGGAAGTATATGACTTTTTAAATATTAGTAAATTGGATGGAAAAAGTTTACAAGCATATTCTTTAAATAAAGCATTGGGATATGTAGAAAATGCAGTTGTATTGGCATCATATCATTATAATATGTTGTATAAAGGAGCAAATGAGTATCATTTTTACAATCATGTTATAAAACCAGTTCAAGGAAAAGCATTAGTTCATGTTTCTCCCCTCGTAGGTTTCTCAGAAATTCAAACGTCATCACCTTTACCTTCTGATTTGTTATCACAATCTGAATATATTAATATTAATGCTCTAGGAAAGCCTCAAAGAGAAAGAGTATTCAATTCATGCAACTGGGTTGGTTCAAGTGCTGTAAACACATTCACCATGAGAAAACCTATTCAACCTTACAAAAAAATGTTAAAAGATTCTGTAGTTTACAGGATGTCAAAAGGATCTTTTTCTGATACCAAAGTAGCAGATAAATTGCCATTAGATGTCATTCTATTCTTAACGCCAGAAGCCAAAAATATTCCAGAATCAAGATCTGCTCAATTTCATACAGACGTAAAAAATAATCTTGTTAGAATGAAAATTACAGACGATTCTCTTAGTAAACTAATTCCATTCTACAAACAATTGTTTAAAGAAAATTTCATTGAGGGTGAACACTTTGTTATAAGTAGAGATTTGGCTAAAAAACTTTAGTTAGATACTAATTCTATTATTTTCTTGTTTAATTATTTCTCTTTTATATTTTTGTCTCCAGTTTACATCTACTAATCTTTCCAAATTTGCCTCATAATTTTCTTCAGAAAAATCTCTATCGACTGTATGAACTCTAAACCAATTCATCACTTTCTTTTTTTCTAAATTTAATCTTAAATACATTTTGTCCAATTCATATGTTCCTCCTGCTAAATTCATAGAACTTCTCACACACAGTGCAACTAATTTAGCAAACATGGTTTTTACTTGAGGTGTTTCTAAAAAATACTCTTTACTTAAACCATTTAAATGCTTAAAACGACTTGTTAATGCAATATATGCTTCATTGATATGTGCATCTAATTCAAATTTTTTATAATCAGATCTATTTAAAAAAGATGAAACTTCGGAAAGAAAAGTTTCATCGCCTACTTTTTTCTTTGTGTCTAATACTTTAATATCTTTATCATCAATTTGAAGGAAAGTTTTCCTTGTTGCTTTCACAGGAACTCTATTTTCGTTCGTTTTTTTTAATTTGACAAAAGATTCTAAAGGTACTGATAACAAATCACTCATTGTTTTTTATAGATATAAAATTATATTTATACTTCAAATGTTTATGTGAAACAACAATATCTCAATATATATTATTTTAAATTTATCATAAATGTCTAAAGTAAACAGAATTAAACCACAACAAAATCAACCTCAACAAGAACAACCTCAAATGGAAATGCCAGAAGAAATTCAAACACAGAACATTACCGCAGAAGACAGTCAAGCTGGATCTACTCATGCTAGAAGAGTAGTAATTCAATGGAACGGGTCTGCAGAAGAACTGAAACATGGTGCTGTACTCAATATTCAAAATGCATTGGATGTTTTCAAGCCTCAATATGATATGTCACAAGTTGATGAAGAACAAAAGGCATCCCTAGAAAAACTTGATTTCTCCAAGGGTATTGTTACAGGTATGAAATTGAAATCTATTTATTCTAATGTTGATGATAGTGTCACACTAGGTGTTAAACTATATGATAATCAACCAAACATTGTTAACAAAGATGGATTTTTGTACACTCCAAAAGTGACTGATATGGGAGAACAACATTCTTCTCAAGATGAAGGATTTATTAATTTGGTTTCTGTTCTTCCATATGAAAAAGGTCGTCCAAATGTTAGTATTTACACCCCAGAAAATCTTTTGAATAATAGATTTATTGAACAGTATGGTGGGTACACAATGGATAAGCTCTGGGAAGGCATTGTTCCTTTCCCTAAACAGGATTATTTTTATGTAGAAAATTCGCACATCATACTCAAAGTGATTAAAAACAATTGGGAAATGTTGGGCGTTCCTATTGATCAAGAAAAACGTAGAGAAGGCGAATACATCAAGATCTCAAAATCCGTTGTAAACAATGTTATTAAACAATTGTATGAACAAGTTATCTGTCAGATTCCATACACATCCTTTGATTCCTTCCAAGCTAGATTCCAAGCAAACGCTCCTAGTCAAGATCAAGAATACAAAATTGTAGCAGAAGTATTGGTTGAATATAAATATCCAGCCATCAATTCTGGTGTAGAAGAAGAAGCAGCATAATTTTAAAAATCATTTAAAATACTTAAAATATTTTAGTATAATCAATACAAATTTTATTTAATTTCTCTGCTATTGTATTTGGCAAATTAATTATTGGGAAAATATCATTTTGTCTGTGACATTTATGTGGTTCCCCTATCTTATTTGTGGTTGCTATGGGTGTAAATTTACCTGCAACACCATTTCTAACTATATTACACATAACATGGTATAATTCTTCTTTATGTATCTTTTCCCATGTTGTTGATTCCTTCAAATGGTATATTATATAAACTAAATCTAACAATGAGTGTGTCTTTAAATGATCTAACATAGTTATTGATTGAGCATTTCCCTGGCTTGTCACATTCTTATAATATAATAATACCTCATTATCTAATTGGTTTTCACTTGTTAAACTACTTTTTTTCCTTTTCTTGGATACTTTATATGGAATATCATTGTAAACATCACAAAAAATACTCATGGCTTCCTCAGGTGGTCTGGTCATTAACCAGTCATAAAACAAATTCATTGTTAAATCATCTCCTTTTTGAACAACTACATGAAACTTATCTCTATTTTCTGGTAACTCAAATGGACAACCAAAATTATTATGCATGTATTGACATGCTTTTTTTGATACAAAAATCACTTGTTTGTCCTTTGAAGAACTTAAAAATGTTATTAATCCCCTCATAAAACCACTATTCATATCTAATGCAACTGTTCTCCACCTTCTAATATGAGCTAATAATGAGGTTAATGATTTCCATCTTTTTATTATTAAATAAGAATGCATGCTATCTTGTATTTTATTTGTCAATGCAAAATACAAACATCTTACCCCTTTAGAGTATATAACATCATCCAAATCAGTTAAACATCTAAAAACCCATGGATATTTTGGATTTTTTTTATAATTTCTAAGTTTATTTTGATTTCTCAATGATAGTAATTCTGCACTAAAACCCTTTTGAATTCTTCTATAATCATCAGTTGGCATTTTCAATGTGTAAGAGATTCTATCTCTGCCAATTCTCCATCTACCAAAATGACAGTATGTTTCTGTGGACATTATAATTGAAATTGTGTTGACAATGTCTTTGATATCAGTGTTATGAAATCTCAATTGAAACAAATTTCTATTTTGGATTAAAACTTTTTCTTTTATCTCACAAAATCTTGAAGTTAAGCCATTTTTACTATTTACACTTTTCACATCTTTACTGAATCCCACATGCTTTACCAGTGTACTAATATTATTATAATTGTATCCTTTAAAACTCATTTGTATATTTTTTATTCACTTATATAGTAAAAAAAAAGAGTGGTGATGTTGATTTTATTTTTGTGAATGTAGACCAGTAGATGCTAATAGATGCTAAGGTAGATGTCATATAAAAAATTTATGAAGTAGCTAAAAATAATTTTTATAAAAACCCAAAATGTCAAAAAAATAAAACATCCGAGAATGTGAAAAACACCAACCTTACAAAGAAAATTAACAAAGTAACTATTTAATGCTAATTTTAGAAAAACAATGAAAATTTGTGGAAATTTTTTTTCCAGTTTTTTATTGGACAAACGGTAAAATAAAAATTAATTGTCAATGAAAAATATATTTTTTTGGCTTGAAATGTCACACTTTTTCTAATGATATTTCATGCTGACAATATAAAAAATGGTCAAAAAACACTGTTTTTAGTCACGTTATTTTTCACTTTCTTAGACTACTAAAAAAATGCTTAAAAAAATCACTTTTTTCCCCATTCCTATCAAATAAGTAAAGATGAGATTGTAGTGTGCATAAAATAGGAAGTGAATAACATTATCCAAGTACAAACACACTACGAGCTTGATAGCGGTGCACTTAGTGATTTTTCGGTTAATGCTATTACTATCCTAATAAAAACAAAGTTAAAAAAAAAGTTAAAAAAACTGCAATCTATCTTACGATTTCAAAAAAGTGTTTTTTGAAATTTATTTTTTTTTCAGAATCGTAAGGAAAACCACCACTTTTCCTTACGATTTTCCTAATTTTGAAATCAGAAAAAAAGTACTTTTTCAAATCGTAAGGAAATGTAGGGGTTTATCTTATGTTTTTTTTCCCTTAGATAAACTAGTAGGTATTTAGCATTGATAGAAAATCATAATGTGTACCGCTAGCAAAAAGTTTATAAATATTCTGTACTTACTTTTTAACATTTTTTACCAGGTACGTATCATGAAAAATCCAGTTTAAATATTAATAAATAACATGGCTGTAGCACTTAACATTACGCAGCATCTAAAAAAGATGTTTTTATCTATAAAAATCCTTAACGTTATGAAAGTGTTTGTCGACCAACTATTTCAATGCATTGAGTTCGCTTATATAGTAAGATATCAAAACTATATTTCACTGAAAAGAGTTTTTTTGGTAGTATATATTGATTAAATGTTGAATATAAATATGTTAAACTATGTACAATTTGGTATTTTGTCAGTGGTAACAATGGGCTTGGTTGTTATCTTATCCATAGGAATTGAACAATTGATAGGTTCATTGGATGAAATGCTAGTCCCTTGTCAACATGGAACTGAATTTATTAATGGTAAATGCAGTTGTTTAGGAACTCCATTTGCAGGTCAATATTGTGAGACATGTGTGTGTCAAAATGATGGGTACTGTGTGTTAGGAGGAGGAACAACACCTTCTACCAGCATATATGGTTGTCAATGTCTTGTAGGTACTAAATTTTGGGGTTACTATTGCGACACCTGCAACACCATAGATAATAAAGTAGAAATTAGAGATGGAAAGCCAGATTTAAGCATGAATTTGGCTGAATGTGAATTGTACGCTGAAATAAATAATAAAGTTTTTGACAAGTACTTTCAAATCACTGTTATTACAGATACAATAAGAGCAGACGTATGTGATAAAAACCCTAAAGGATGTTATGTTCGAAACGACGATGTTATTTTTTACAATGGTTGTTATAGTGAAAACAATGATGTCGATTGCGAGAGAAAGGACATTCCAGAAGTTTACAAATGCGTTCAAAAGACTTCTAATTGTGTTGGAAATTGTAGCACTCCATATTATGGTAAACTGTGTGATAAAGTATGTTTTCCAGATATTAGATTTAACGAGACGCAAACAGATGCTGCAACTGGCAAAGCAAAAATATGTAGAGATAATATAATAAACGGTGGGTTCTGTGACGTATGTAATGGTCATGGTACATGTGGTGGAGATGGGTGTGAATGTGATGAACATTGGTACGATTATCAAAATTCCAAGTGTTCAAAAACCTGCGGATCAGTAGATGGGAAAATATGCAATGGTCATGGATCATGTATGCTATATGGTAAAAAACCTGGTTGTAGATGTGCTTATGGATGGAAAGGAGATCTCTGTGACATACCATGTCCTGGCATGCTGGAAAATGGCGAAGCGTGTAATAATGGTGGTGTATGTCTTTTTGATATAGATACAGAGACCACATCATGTGAATGCAATCAAAAATTTAGAGGAACAAATTGCGAAATTGAATGTCCAGGAAAACATTTAGCATGTGATGGTCATGGAACGTGTAACGAAATAGGTGAGTGTACATGTGATGTCTTTCCCATAAAATGGGAAGGAGAGGCATGTAACTGTTCTACACCTGTCACATGCAATGGTCATGGTTTTTGTAAAGATAACGGTGAATGTCAATGTGAATTTGAATACGATCCAGTAAATTATTGTTTAGAATGTAGAAAACATTTTTATGGTTCAGAATGTCAGTTTACTTGTAATCCAAACGGTCCATTACCTGAAATAGAGTTATTAGATGATGAACCAACACATAATCAGTATGCAATTGGAATACATTTAGACCCAACATTTGCTGTATATGATGGTTTAACCAAAAAAACAAATACAATGTATGTTTATAGATACACTAGCAATTTCTTTAAACTGATTCCTCAAACGAACACCAACTTGGATCAAGTTGTAGCATCCGCCAATGAACATGATTTGATAATAATTTATAGTGATACAATATCAACCGTCACAACAGCTGCTACAAGGTCAACATTAAAAATTACAGATACAACAAATAGATATTTTTTGATAGTCAAAGGACAAGATGAACCATTATATCAAGGTAAAGAAGGCGGCTGGATCCAACTTGATACTTATGGACCATGGGTTGGAGATGATAAAAATGTGGGCTGTTATGAAAATGGTAAATGTATTATTGAACACTATGCACAACCTAGAGAAAAAATTACTTGTGAATGTGATGAAAATGTTGAACTTAAATATTTTGATGGTTTTTTCCAAGCTTATCAATCTGTTTACTCACAAGATGAGTACTGTAGAGTTTGTGATGTAGAGTATTTTCCTTCTAGAGAAATTTTTGTAGCAAATAAAGCTCATCTCAATAATTTGCAAATATTTGTTGAATGTCAAGTAAAATGTAATGTTCATACATGTAATAATTATGGTGTTTGTAATGAAAATTTTGGTGTCCCTGGTCAGGAATTATGCAATTGTGATGGTAATATAAAAGATTCTTCTTACTGTACAGAATGTGAGGATCATTGGTACCCAGCAATTATATCCAAGGATATTGCAAGTTGTAACATTTACTGTAGAGCCGATACTACATGTAACGGTCATGGCGCATGCAGTGATGAAGGTTTTTGTGAATGCACTGATGGTTATACTGGTAAGAATTGTGAAATAAAATGTATAATAAACGGTGTTGAATGCAGTGGACATGGTAAATGTGTCGTTGATGAGATTCAATATTTAATAGAAAATGATGTTGAACAAGGTGAAAGACAACAAGCGCTTTATCGTTGTAAATGTGACCCACAGGGTACGGTAGAACAAGATTTTGATCCCAATTATTTTGGTGAATACTGTGAATTTACATGTCCGTTGCCTCCATGGAAAAATGCTGCAGTATGTAATGATTTGGGTGAGTGTAGCAAAACTCCTATGAAAAATTTAGCCGGTGAAGTATTTGAATGTCATGATGACAATGAGTGTAAAACAAATGTAAATATAGATGCAATTATATCGGTGGACATGGATTGGTCTGATTTAAAAGGTCCATTTTGTAAGAGAACGGACAAGGCAACTTCTTACACTATTAAAGAAAGTGGGTCTGGCGCAGAATCGGTTATAACAACAGAAGATGAGTGTAAACAGGCTGCATTGTTTTTAGCCACCACATATCAATCATCAACAGAGAGCACTGATAGACCCATGGGGTGTTACATTGCAGCAGATAAGGTATACTTTAACACAGATGTCAATACAAAAGAATGTAAATCAGATCAAAAGTGCATAAAAAAAGATACATGTACCGATAATTATAAGGAGTCTGATTGTTTGAATATATTAAAATTAGAAAAACCAGAAGCAACAAGGAGTTTAAATTGTACATCAAACTCACAGTGTCAAAGTTTTTTATCTAACTACAACTGGCATAACTGGTGCAACACATTTGTTGGTGCAACAACTATTACTAAGTTTGAAAATTGTAAAGGAGATTATGCTGATTTATTTTGTCCTGCAAAAGAAAGAGAAAAACTACAGTCTTGTAAAGTTTTTGTCGATATGACAAATGGTCAAGTTTTGCCTCATATTCATTATTGCTATGAAAAAGATAAATCAAAATATCCATTTTTGATGTCATTTAAATACAGATGGAGTCAAGGTACAAATTTGCATGAAAAAGTGGTCGATCAATTCATCAATATGGATCAAAAATACCCTCTTTTAAACTTGGATTCATTTAATTCAACAAATTATTGTAATACATACTTGGATGCCAAGAAAATAAATGTCTTAAAGATGACTGAAAATGTTCGATACATTTGTAATGGTAAACTTAAATCAACATGTGGATTTAAAACAGGAGTAGAATTATCAGATGAGTGGACACCTTGGTCTGTTGTATGTGATAACGTTGAAACACAATATCATAATTTAACAATTGCTATAAAAAACAAAGAAATAGGGTGTTATATTTATGAAAATTCACCAAGAGATACATTGAATGAAAATTTAAATTTGGGAAAAACTTGCACTGCCCATATTGAGTGCAAAAGTGGAATCTGTCATGGTACATGTTGTAAGGAAAAAGACTTGAATTGTGCTGAATGCAATTCCCAAGGTATATGTTCAAAATGTGTACATGGAAGTTTATGGAATGGACAACATTGTGAAGCTTATTTACATAAACATTTGAAATATTCGTCTGATGTCGCTACCATGGTTGAATGCGATGATGATGATGGTGAATGCACACAACTGGACACTGTTCGGACTGATTTATCTTGTTATAATTACTGCAAGGATACGTCTGCTAATATTTTTTCAAATAGAGTAAAATATCCAACTAAAACACAGTGTAGATGTTTAACTACAATAAAAGAACAGACTTCAACTGTTGGACAAATAACTAGCAATGGAATATATAAAATATGCAAGGGTACCTGGGAAGATGGAGTTGGTTGTGTAGACCAAGATGATGGTGCTACATGTACAACAGATAAACATTGTAAAAACAGATGTATAGGAAACATTTGCTCTGCAGAAGTGAATTGTAACAGTTTGATATACATGGAAACGACAGGTAGTCCAGATAAAAGTATGACTGAGGAACAATGTAAAATGTATGCCGACAATCATGCAACATATACATGGATAGGATCTGCAGAATGGGACGATAGACCAACAGGTTGTAGTTTGTATACAGATTCAAGTCAACCAAATAGAATATTTTTTAATACAAAGCAAATAACTTATGCATGTGGTAGTGGCGGTGTATGGGAATGCGTACAAAAATCAACTACATGTAGGGATTGTATTGCTGGTGCTAGTAAGGCATGGTTTAGCTTGACTTGTAACACAATAAACTGTGACAAAACATGGGTGGAGAATGAAGGATGTATAAGTCCTATTGAAAATATAGAAGATGCAATAGCATTAATTGATGCAACTTGTGATAAGGCGGATAGTTTATTTCCAACATGTGCTGAACCAGTTTCTGCCTGCGATATAGATGTATGCAATGGAGATGATACTTGTACACCAGATCCTCTATCAACTGCCGGTATTTGTGAAACAAAAAAAGAACTAAATTGTACATGCAAATACGGCTTTGAATGCGAGAGATTGAGTTTTACCAAGTACAAATGCAAAGGTAACTTTAAAACTGGACCAACTGGTAGCAATTGTCACAATCTAGAACGAGATTTTGACTTTTTAAGTTATTGTAAAGATAATAACCCAGTAGTCTATTATGAAAATTTTGGAGATATCAGATTATCAGAAGGTTCACAAGATGTCACTGGCGCATTTTTAGGAACTCAAGTGGAATACATTGATTTTTGGATCAAAACCACTAATTTTTATGGAACGTCAGCTTCCTTAGATGTGTATAGAACACAAGAATTGGTATTTAGTTTTTTCTTACACAAGGGTCAAATGGAATTAAATTCTTTAACAACATTGGAAGCATGTACATTAGATAACCCAACATGTCATGACACCTGGTCTTATGAAGCGAATGAATGGTATAGACTGGCTATCGAGATAGATTGGACGAATAACAAAGTCACGCTCGTCAAAGGATCGGATAGAAAGACGAAAGATTTTATAAATACTGTCACAAGTATAAATAACTTCAAAATCGTTCAACATTCTGCGACCACGTATTATGACGAGATAGTATTTGAAAAAAAGTTAGAGATTCCTCCTAGTTTAAAACCGTGCATTGACTTTGAATATTGTAATTTCAATGTTAATTACAGAACGATATGTTCAGACGTTATAAGAAAAACACAATATCCTTTAAATTTGGAACCACAGTTGGATATATTTGATATATGTGTAGATCATTTTAAAACAAAGACTATTGATATTCAAGCTTCACATATACAAGAAGATGAAATTTTAGCCCTAGATTGGTTAAATTATTGTAATTTTGTAGAGGAGATAGATTATAATTATGATTGTCAATCAAAAACATACATAGACTTGGAAGATTTTGACAATTGTGAAGATATAATCCGTCCAATCGATGGTAATTCAACATTAACAAATCAGAAACAATGTATTTTGGATGCACTAGATTATAATTGGACTACCGAGTGTAATACTATTGAACTTAAATTAGTTCCACAAGATATCCAAGATAGTCCATGTTCAGAAGATTGTTGGAGCCAGTTGAAAGATTATACAAACTGCACTGATAGAAACAAGTTATTTGAATCAGATACTAAATTAAAAGATTCTACATGTGACTGGATTGATCATTGTTATCAATTTGCAACCAATAATTTAACGGGTGTATGTTCTGCACTTGAATGTGACTGTAATGAGGAATTTAACATAGGTGTCAGTGGTAGAAGTTGTGAAAGAAACTGTCCTATAGCAGCAGATGGAACTGCATGTGCAGAAGGTAGTGGTATGGGAATTTGTAGATATACTGATGAACAATTTTCTGTTATTGAAGCGGCTAAAAAATTGGATTTAAAGGATCCTAGTTCTGGTCAATTGATGGCTTATAGTAAAGAATTGCCTTTCTTACAGGGTATATGTGATTGTTTTAACTCTGAAGGTACAAATTGTGATGTTGAGTGCTTGGCTTGTGACAATACTACATATGGAAATGTTACTATTGCAGGCAATATGTATGATCTATATCATGCATCTTGTGATAAAACAACTGCAGCGTGCAAATGTTTACCACCATATATTGGATTTAGAGAATTCAATGTAACGTCATGGAAAGGTAGTCAGTATCAAGTAATAAGGAGGGTTTATGCAATGCCGCCAAATGTAACAGATGCACTTGAATATAAAATACGTCAAATGCAGGGCAAAGAGTCGTTCATTATAGGATATTTAGACGAAACTACTACTATCTCAAACTGGACAACTGTATTTGATGATTTTATTTTAACACCTCAAAAATTTAGATGTAAAGGTGGTCTTCCATGTAATCAACATGATGTAGTAATGTTGTCAGATTATGACGAAACATCGGCAAGATATAATTTTGATTGTAAAGGAAAGTGCCCAGGTACCATAGAACATCAAATACCATGCAGTGGTCATGGTAGATGTGGTATAACTGGCGAATGTATATGCGATATAGCAAAAGTTTATAAAGGTACAAATCTTGACGGGACAGTTGTTTTTGTTCGACTGAATGAGTTGACTACTATACAAGACGAAAAAATGATTGTATCTAGATACGACAAAACGGGTTGGAGAGGTGAAGCCTGTGATATTCAGTGCCCTGGCTATGATTTAGAAACAGAATCTATGGAATACGTATGTTCTGGTCATGGTATATGTAATAACAATGGTGAATGTCAGTGTGATTTAGGTTACATTGGACCTGAATGTGAATACAAATGCCCTGATTTTAAAGATGGTGATTTAAATGTTTGTTCTGGTCATGGTACTTGTACATTGAGTACAACTGAAATTGTAAAACCTACCATTAAATTACAATCCTCTCACCATTGTCCTGGTGAATGGGGTCCTTATTCTGATTGTGATGGTACTTACAGAGTAAGAGAATGGATTGGTCATAATTGTCCAAAAAAGTTAGATTATTTAAATTGTACACATGAATCTGTAGGGTGTGACGGTTATTATTCAGAATGGTCAGTATGTCATTTGGGATATCATTACAGAAATTTTACTGTTACAAGACAACCTAAAAATGGTGGAATAGAATGTCCTCCGTTGATACAACGCGTACAATGTTTAGAAAACGCATGTACAGATCCTTTATGTGAAATATGTAGCGGTGATCAATGTTTAAAATGTAAAAAACATGCATTTGATATAGGATTTGGTTGTATGTGTAAAAAACATTTTACATACAGTAATGGCATCTGCAAACCTAAATTGGGATCATCTGTTAGCGGTCTACATAGTTTGTACACTTTAAATCAACAAAGATCTACCTTCACTGATTTAAGTCAGGGTGTTATACGTCATTGTTCAAATGAAGTTGGTAGTACCAAATTTTACCACAAATGTTATACTGTAAAAACAGAACAAATTGAATTGATTGATGAACAAAAACAGTATTGTTTTGATTTCTGTTCAAGAATACAAAATGCATATACAATTGAATTTGATTTTACGTTTATGAACAATAAATATAGAACAGATAATCAAATTTGTCTTAATCCTGATGATTCATTGTATAGAGTTGGTATATGCAAATGCTATGAAGGGTATGGAGACATGACCAAGGCAGATTCTGGATGTCAATTAAACGGAACTATTTTGGAATCTGATAAAACTATTACTGGCGATGAATTATATTCTACCCAGTTGTACTCTATTGTCAGAGATAAAAAAATAGGCGAAATATGTAATTTTGATCATAATTGTATGCATTCTGACAACAAAGGCATGGATATATGTAAAAGCAGATGCTGTAATGAAAATGACAAACGATGTGCAGAATGTGGTGAAGATGGTGGCTGTGTAAGATGTATCAATGGTATGATTTATTTCAAAGAAAGAGATGAGTGTTTACCATTGCCATGTCCAGTTGGAGAAAAATGGAACGATGAGAAATTAAAGTGTTTGATTGATAGTGGTACTGAAGATACAGATTTTCAAGGATCCGTTGTTGACTCTATGAACAAATTTAAAAATCAATGTAAGCAAGAAAATTATACAGTCCATGGAAGATGTCAAAATGTAAACGGAGCTTCTCTTAAAAAATTTAAAGGTACAACATTTAAAATAGTCAACACTGAAACGGCACCGACTGAGAATATGAATAGAACGGAGTGTCAATATTATGCAAGTTTAAATGGAATGGTATTTGAAGATGATTTTCAAGTGGGTAAAACTTTTTATACAAAAAAAGATAATACACAGTGTGATAATGAAATACACATAATTGACGTAAAAAACGGCGCCTTAGAATGCCTAAATGCAGCAATCGCTCTTAATCTTGGTTCATTTACCAAATGTGATGTACAGACTGGTACAGATGCTCATAGAGGATGTTTTGTGCAGGGATCAAGTTTAATATATTATGACAATAATTTTATGACACCATTGTTAGGGGCAGATACAGACAGAGAATATATCTGCAAATACAGTCAGCGTCCAACATGTGATAATTATCCAAAAGGTTGTTTTGTACAAAATTCAAAAGTATATTTCAACGATTGTTATTCAAATAAAGCATCGTTTATTGTGGTTAAAAAATCTTCTGGGACTGCATCAGCAGCTGAAATGATGACAGAGACAGAATGTAGAACGTATGCCAATTCCTTTAATACACAAAGTGGTTGGAATTTTGAAGTTATTGCTTCAAGTCTTTATGGAGAGAGACCTGTTGGGTGCTATAAATCAGGTCTTAGTAGTTACGGATTTAATCCAACAACAGGTAATGGTGCAAACTGTGGAGGATCATATGATTGTTTGGTAAAAACCGATTATACTTGTAAAATATTCAAGGACGAAAAAATCATGGATTGTGTTCAACGTGAAAATACGGACGTGTGTTATGATCAAAATTGTTTTTTCACCATTAATAAAGGAAACGCACCAGTAATGAAAGAATCAGAGTGTTCTAAATATGCTGCAGATAATAATAAAACGTTTGAATCGATGGAGAGACTTCCAGGAGAACCAAGATGTTATATGGTAAAACAAGATGAGAAGAATAGTAATATTGTTTATTACAATAAAAAAACTGTAATAGATAATAATGTTTGTTCAGATAATAGAACATGCATTGGTAGGGAAATATGTAATCAAGACGCCTGTAGAGATGCATGTAGAGAAAGTTGTAAAGATGAAAATGCAACGCTTTATAATGGGTTTTCTGTTTCTAAATTAGGTGAATGTATATGTGATGAGACGGTACAAGACAAAAATTGTACAGACCAAGCTTATCCTATGGAAGTCAATACAATATCATCAGGGTATCCTGATTTAAGCATGACTGAAGCTGAATGTAAGGCTTATGCAGACAATCATGCAACATATACATGGTCAGAAGCTGCAGAATGGGACGATAGACCAACAGGTTGTAGTTTGTATACAGGTTCAAGTGGACCAAATAGAATATTTTTTAATACAAAGCAAATAACTTATGCATGTGGTACTGGTGGTGTATGGGAATGTGTACAAGCCAAACATATATCCTACCAATCAGATTTACAAAGTCGTTACAAGGATTTAAGAACAGATTTATGTAAAAAAATAGATGAAAAGATATTTATCGAAATGACTTTGTATTTTGACAGATATACACCTGAAGAAGTTAGTGGTGTATTTAATTGTAAAATAAACTCAGATGTTTCTTTAACATGTGCAGAATGTAATTGTTATCAGTCAAAAATATACGGTATGTGGTCTTCTTTTGTTTGTGACACCTGTAGTAAAGGTTATGGTAAAAAACAATGTAGAAGTCCTTGTCCAGGTTATAACAATGTAGATGATTTGAGTATGTGCAGTGGAAACGGCATGTGTGATTTTGGTTCTATATATGACGAAGAAACCGACCAACGTTCGTTTTTTAATGCTCAATGTACTTGTGGTAGTCCCCCAGGTTCTATATTAAAAGATGACCCGGATGAACCATTAAGTGCAATAAATCCTCCTGTAAAAATGAATATCTTGGCAAAAGCATATAGAACTTTTTTCACAATTACAGAACGATTTCAGCAAATTGATTGTAAAATAACTGGGAATGAGGATGTATGTTATCATTATTCAGAGGACGATGGTGCATGTACAGCTTGTGAATCGCAATATTCTGGTGAGAATTGTAGATTTCAATGTGAAAAATGTTTGATGAGTGGTTATTGCAATGAAGCCCCAACACAAACATTAGGAGGATCTTGTGAATGTCCTAAAGATGAGCAGTTTAGGCTACAAGCATCTTCTTTATGGAGTATGAATTGTTGTCCAGTTGGATTTATTGTTACTGACCTTATTAACTTTAATCAAAAACCTTCAATTGAATTGTCTGAGGTCACATTATCTCCAGATTATACAAAAACTCCTAATTTTGATATAACAAAGGATATTGGGACTGCTGCAGATTATTGTGATCCATGTCCAGGCGTTTATGACGACCAATGGCTAGACCAATCTGCTCAGTACAATGTATGTGGAGGTAGTTTAAGAGGTAAATGTACCAGAAATATTGAGAGGAAAAAAGCAATATGTAAATGTAACTCGTTAACCAATGGAGGCTTTGTAGGACCTTTTTGTAGATGCAAAGCCTCGTTGGAAAAAGCATTTTTAAATTTTCACACTGATTATGGATGTTATGGAATGGGCGATTGTTTAGAAGAAAGCATGAGTATGTATTATTTTGAGAGAATAGGACTTAAGAAAAAATGTAGTTCATCTTATATTATCAACCCCGATAAATCATCTGGTTGTGTAACGGATTTTTCTACAAGTAAATATTGTAAAACAGAATTAACACCTGGTTATCCACCACCTAATTTAGAGGTTATTACACAAGTTAACGTTGAATTGGACGATGGTTTAAATTATAACGAAAGAATACAGGCTTGTTATCAAAAATGTGTGGATGAAGAAGATTGTGTTTATTTTTCAGTGACTAGAGAGGAAGATCCGATAGATAAAGTTGCAAAAGCAGACAGATGTTTATTAAATAAAGGATATGAATGTTGTATAGCAGATACACAACCAGAAGCAAGTTATAAATCAAAAAAACTTAGATGTTCGTCAGAAAAGACAGATCAATTAAGAAGATCTTATGCAGAAGAACAATGTATAGCGAGAAATGGTGCAGAGTTTCAAAAAAATCATTACGCAGAATTTTGTAATTCTACAGATACGTTGCTTTATGATACATTTAAATTAATTTTAAAGGAGAAGACAGCTGTTTTTTGTCAGCCAGATGATGGTCATTATATACAAATCACTGAATCTGCGGCAGATGCAGAAGGGAGAACTGGGACAAGACAAGAAATTGTACCAGCAGAGCCTGGTACATTTGTACCAAATACTACAGATACTGGTATGGAAGATATTACACAAGCGGAATGTCCACGCGGATATTATCAGCCAAAATCCGGTCAAATAGAATGTATACCTGCACCAAAGGGTGGATTTGTAGATGATGTAAAAAGAGATTACTTTGAATCCTGTCCATTCGGTCAATATCAAGATCAAACTGGTCAAATTGATTGTAAAACATGTCCTAATGGAAAGTATAGTCAGTTGGTAGGAACATGTTTAAATACAAGATTTGATAATTATTTGTTAAAAACATCAGGTTCACCGGACGCAACTGTAACAGAAGCCGATTGTAGGGCATATGCTGCTAAAACCCAAAGTAATTTTAGCATTATTACTCCTATATCTTCAACGCATCGTTGTATTGTAGGCACATCAGTAGTATTCCAACAAGCTTCAGGATGTACTGATACAAACAAATGTCTTCATAAATCATGTGTGGATTGTTTACAAACATTGGATGCATACAATGATTTTGGTAAAAGTTTGTTTTTTGGAAATACATCTATGTCATATTTTAATGAGAATGAAATTTCAAATACTCAGCAACAAATATACACAATTGATATTGACGATACTAATAGTGCAACAACATATTTGAGTCAACAGCAAAATTTTATACTGACTGCACAAGATTGTTATGCCTATGCTTTAGTAAATGACTACACTTGGGCAGGTATATCAGCTGGTACTAATACAATGGCAGGCTGTTATAAGGATAAAAATACGAATGTATATTATAAGACTAAGACTGGTTCTGCAACTAGAATAGGATGTTCATCATCAGATTATGAATGTGTAACAAGACAATTTCTTCCTCAAAAATGTGTTTCGCCTAGATTTTTACCAATATCGCATGGACCTGCCATTACAAAAGAAGTAGGATATGCTTGTAAAAACAATTTTGTACAACATGAAGTCAATAATTCAGTGACTAAAACTTGTTTTCACAGAGTCATATTGTATGGACTAAAAAATTTATGGGATACAAATGATTATTTTGATGATTTTAATTTAGATATTAGTGGAGGTACAAATGAAAAAGATATTTTAACAGATTATGACGGAGCAGAAGGATGCTTTTTAATGTATAAACGTGAGAAAGAAAAATTAACAACTGCTCAAAGTTTTATAGCATTTCATTATAAAGATGTAATACAGTGTATGTTCTTATCCGTGGAAGAATGTGACGCAGATGAAGAGCAGAAAGAACTTGACCCAGTTATAGAGCAAACAAACAGATATTTTTATGCTAAAACTCCAGGTGCTAAATCCATACCTGCCGAAGAATGTGTAGATGCAGCAGCATTTTTAGGAGTAATACATGGGGGACCAGGTACAGGTCCGGGATGTTTTCTTAACACTAACAATAATAAAATTTATACTGGTACAAATGCACCATGTAGTAAAGAAAAACGCTGTGTCATATCAAATAATGATGTGACAAGAAAACATTATAAAATATTGACAGATTTGGAAATACAATTGGAAGAAAGAAAATGCGAGGCATCATTTAGAGAAAAATGTCATGATTGCCCACTTGGTACGTATGGAGATGGTGGATCAGTATGTAAAATATGTGGACCTGGTACATGGAACGAGGACGAAGGTCAAACGGACTGTTTATCATGCCCAGTTGGTAGGTATCATAATACAAACCCAAGTGATACAAATCCAGATAATCAAAATTATAATACGGTTAAAGAACATCAACTCGTTCAAGATTGGGAACCAGCATGGAAATGGAGAGATGAAATTGATGAAGATTGTAAATTGTGTGATGACGGAGAGTATCAGGACGTCGAGGGTCAAAATTCTTGTAAGCAGTGTGCTGCTGGATATTACCAGAACGAGGAAGGTGCTGTTAAGTGCTTGATATGCCCAGAAGGTAAATATGAAAGTAGTTCAAAATCCAATGCATGTGATGATTGTCAAGAGGGAACATATTCCCCATTGATTAAATATGAATATAAAATAGAAGAAAAATCAAAATCTCCATGGTATGATACGATAAGCAGTCAAAGTGCTTCATTTTGGGAGGTAAACGTAGTGACTTCCGGTATGAATGATAAATCATTAGACATAAATATGTGTAAGAAATATGCAAACAAATGGATAGTAATTAATGCTAATGAGCAAAATGGTTATACTTATTCTAGCGATTTTGAGGAAGAAAGATTCAACCAAGTAGATGATCAAAACATTGAAACAGATTTTACTGACATCAGAGATCCAAGAAAACATCCTGGAATTGAAAAACCATATGGGTGTATTCTCGATGGTACAACCGTTTACTTTAACAGAGCTCAAAGTACGGTGACATGTGGGACTAATAATGTTAAATGTATTCAACAAGATGCCATAAAAACAGAAAAAGATGATGTCAAGAGAATTGAAGAGAATGCTAAAAACACTTGTTTCCAATGTGATTATGGTACTTATCAAGATCAAGATGGTCAAAGTTATTGTAAATCCTGCGGTTTGGGTACTTATCAAAATACATATGGTCAAACGTTAAATACAAAATGTAAGCCGTGTGATGCAGGTTCATATGGACTGCACCATAGAGCAAGGTATTGTACCATTTGTGATGAAGGTAAATATGGCGATGTAGAAGGTAAATCAACAGAAAATGAAGCTTGTGAAGATTGTCCAGGTGGAAGATACTTGGAAGACAATACTCAAGATCCACGTAATGGTAACACTTTTGACTATATCACGGCAAGCGGATTGCACGATGATGTAGACGATTGTGCACTGTGTGGTGCGGGTAAATATAGTACAGAAACAGGTGCATCAGTGTCTAGCAAATGTAAAAATTGCCTTGCAGGAACTTATCAAGATACCGAAGGTAACACTGCATGTAAAAATTGTCCAAATGGAAAATATGAATCGAGACTAGGATCCAAACTGTGTATTGAATGTGATCCTGGTAGATTCGGAACAGTAGAGGGTCAAACTAGTGTAGATGCTGGCTGTAAGTATTGCCCAAAAGGTCAGTATCAAGATCAAAATGGTAGAACAAGTTGTATAGGATGTGTTAAGGGCAAATATCACAATCAAAATGGTGGAACAAGTTCTGCATCGTGCAAATTATGTCCACAAGGACAATACCAGGATACGGCAGGATCGAGTAGTTGTAAAAATTGTGGATCTAACCAAGGAACAGGTGGTTCATCTTATGAAGGCGCGCAAGCTTCATTTTGGGGTTTTGGTTGGACCTGGATAGGGATTTCTGAAGCCAATTATAGAGCCGGACCTGGTGGTGCTACAAGTTCTAGTAGTTGTAAAACTTGTGAAGTACTTCTGAACCCAGATCCTTTAAACCAGGGAACAAGTCACTACACCTCAAATGGTCCTTGTAGTGCATCATGTTGTGGCAGCGGTACATATTCAAGGCAATATTGGAAAGGAGAGGTCTGGGGTCCTAGATGCAGTCTACCAAGTGCGCCAGGTGGTTCTTGTGATCAAGGTAGTTGTTGGAGTTATGGTAAATACTGTGAAACTTATGGATGTGGTGGTCCTTCAGATTGTCCAGATGGGTATTCCAAAAGCGGGTGTCAAAGTCCTTGTGCGTGGTGTGGCACCAACTACAACCCTGATACTCAACCAAGTGACTGTGGCTGGTGGGGTTATGGTCAAAGAGATGAATGCAAAAAGGCTTGTTATAGAATATAAATTGTAGAAAAAAGAGAGTATAAATATTTAAATAATATGAATAAAAATGAAATGTATTTTAATTTTATGTGTTTTATTACATTCAGTGGTATCTGAAGAAGCTGAATGGGCATTTCCAATAATACGTGTTACTAATTCAACGACGCAAGTTATTGATAATATGGAGGGAAGAATACAACATTATAACAGTGGAGAAAGTATTGTTCCTCGTTATTTATTTGATGTTTTATTCAACACCGAAAAATATAATGGTAAAAATAATGTTTATATGGAGGCTGTTTATAATCAGTTATGTGATTTTTCTACTAGGAATGACCAAGCAGATTGTAGATATGTTCCAATTCATCCATTTGGTTTTTTTTGCCCATGTTGCAGTTCAGTATGGGGGGATTATAATGTGATTCCACCACCACCTTTTTTAAATGAAAAGTTAACAGAAATTTATTATAAAGCAATTCCAAATTCCATGTATGTTTTGAGAGATAATTTATATTTAGGATTCAGGAAATTTAATACAAACAGTACATTTGAAGAAATATATTACCATAGATCAACTGATAAACCTATATTTGTGACAGGTAATAAATGTTCACTAAATGATAGAGAAGGAATTAGTGTATTGATACCATATAAAGCAATTGATGTCTCAGATGTAAGTAAAATTCAAAATGTAATTAATTATATGACTTTATAATGATTTTTAAACATATTTTCTTGTTTTGTATCTCTAATAGTTTCCAAAAGTTTTACTTCTAAGTTCTTCTGTCTGATTAATCCCCAGCCTGATATAGAAAATCTTTTTCCACAATTCACATCTTTTATTCTATGATGACTATTTTTAGACGGTATTAACAAGTATAACGTATTATAAGACGGTATTATTGTCTTCTGACCAAAGGCGCCGTTAAAAACCAACTCACCGCCACAATTCTCATTCCATGTTTTAGTATTATGATAAACAAAAGATAAAATTCTATTACCTACATTATCGGTATGAGTTTCTAAATAATCATCTTCTACATACATAGTAGCCATAAAATTTTTCTCATCTATTAACATATGACTAGCAACTAAATCTTCAAAAAAATTTTTGTATTTATTTAGTTCTTCTACAAATCTTTCTGTTTCAATAGCATTCTTTAAAACATGTCGATGAAAATCTACATTATTATTACTTGGTTGACTCTCCCAATGTTCGTATTTATCAAGATCAAATCTAGAAGGGTTTTCAAAAGCATTTGGTATTTCTACTATCTGATTGTTCCAAAGCGCAGCAGCTATGTTTGGAAAATATTTAAACCACCATAATAGGGGTTGTTTATTTTTTGTTTGTTCTTTAGGAAAATTTTCAATCGAATCATTATTACAAATTTGTGTTTCACTTTTTTCTTTCATTTGAGTGTAAAAATCAACTTTTAAAAAAGAAAATTTTTTATTAATATATTTTGTTTCAAAGTTGTTTTTATCAATCCAATGACTTTTACAAAATGTTTTTTCCCATGAATAAACTGTATGAACAAAATTTTTTGGAATATATAAGATATCTTTAGCATTCAATATAACTGCATATCTTTCAAGTTGGTATACATTGTTGTATTTTTTATTTGTTATATTATGAAATATATATGGAATGTTTGTTCTGGATCCAATTCCTTTTAAATGTAATTTTTCTTTTTGTGAAGGATCCCACATGAAAATAATTTTTTTTCCAGAATCACATTGTATAATGTTGAAAACGTCTCCTATGTCCTCATGCATAGGAGTAACCCATTTTTTATCTTGCGAATCCCAATAACCAACATAAATATCATTTTTTTTCCCAATAAATGGTATGTTTGCGTCTTGTTTTGACCCTATATGATACAAATCTTCCATAACCGTTGAAACATTATGTTGTTTATTTAATTTTCTATTATTTATAATACTCGTGGCAATGGGATCATAATATTCATTTAAAGGATCAAACATATCAAAAGAATAATTTCTTACAACAAATGGTTTGTCACCTCCAATAACTTTGAAACCTTCATAAACTGGAATTGATTTTCTTATTGTTTCATTGATCCATTTTTCTGAAACGTCAAGTTGTTCGTCTGGGTGAAAAGGCGTTATATTTGGGTCTATGCCCAATTCTGTATGGAATTTCAATGCATGTGTCATGCAGGTAATTAAATTTGATGTAAGAATGTATAAAAACACAAACTTAATCATTTGAACAAAAATTGAAGATATATATAGTGTAGTATCAAATTTAAATTTCTATAAATATATGCTAAGGTATATGAAAATGTCAGATATAAACTCAGTAGTTCAAATAATTGTTTCTCGTTCAGGAGCCAAAGCTTATAGTGGTATGGTAGCAGGTACAGGATGGTTTGTAAATACCGATGTACCTGAAGGAACCATGTTAACCAACGCACATGTTGTTAGAGATGCTAAAACTGTATCTATCAGAATGCCATGCAATCATAGTCTGGATATCCCAGTATATGTTCAAGGTATGTCAACCGATTTAGATTTAGCTGTCATAAGGCTTGACAAAAACGAATTAAATTTAGTTAAAAGAATGCTAAAAGATAAGTACAATGTTGATCAAATACCAACACTGCAATTCACTGATTCTGATGCTGTTCATCCAACCAGATATGACACCTTGAAAGCGCCAAGAGTTTTTGCACGGGGATATCCACTTGGAACAGAATATCAACAAGTAACCGATGGACGTATTTCTGGTATTAAACATGCTAGAGAGCAAGAATATATTGTTACCACGGCTACTATAAATCCAGGAAACAGTGGCGGACCTGCAGTTGATGAGAGTGGAAATGTTATTGGCATCAACTCTATGAAAATAAATGGTGCAGAAGGTATCAATATGATTATTCCTTCTAACAGAATTCAACGCATGCTCCCTCATTTGTTGAACAATGCTGAAAATGAAAAAGAACTGGAAATGATCATAGAAGCAGCTCAGATGATGCATGGTACTATACCTACTCAAAAACAAGTACATGAGATGAAAGAACTCATGGAAGAGATGGAAAGTGTAGATATGAAAGAAGTGGTTTCTAAATGGAATCAAAATAACTTAGGAGGGTTCAAAAAATGCAAAGGTATTGTACAACCAGTAAAAATGAGTGATTGGTTTAAAAAACATGTTCATGAAAAAGTTGGAAATCATGAATTATTTGAACAGGTTGTTATGAATATAGATAACAATAATTTTGACGAGGTACATGAGATGAGAACAGAAGGATTTTCTTCTTATTTATGTGAACCATGTGGCGCTAGTAGTTGTAAAAAGTGTAAGAAAAATCTCTCACCTTCCATTATCCCCCCAAGATCATTGCATATGCCAAGATTAGGTTATCGATATTCCAATTCTTCAGGGGAATCAACTTTGAAATACTATAGTATTGAAAAGGAATCTAATATCAAATCTGGCGTAGTAGTATCAGATGTAGTTAAAAATGGTATGTTTGATAGAGCTGGTGTAGAAAAATATGATTTTATTTACAAAGTTTCTACAGAAAGAGGAGAATTTAATGTTGATAATTATGGAGAAACATGGATAGAAAATCTTTCAGTATCTTTAAAATTAAATGATATTATTCACAGAACACCTTTTGGTCAAGAAATTGTGTTACATGTAGTTAATCAAAGCGGCGAAGACATGGAGAAGAAAATGCATTATAATTATTTAGAAGAAAAATATAAGCCATCTATTCGTTTTATGGACAGTATGCATGATCTTAATTTCCAGAATCAAGTTTTAAATCTTGCAGGAGTAATATTAAAAACGTTGAGAATGGAAGATGTTATGGAACATCAATTGGGAAAATACATGGATCCACATAATCAAAATGAATTTAAAGTTGTTGTTGCAGACATTGATACAAGATCACCTGCATACAAAGCTAGAAATCTTCAACCTGGTGATGTATTGACAAAGATTAATGAAGATGAAGTTTCTAGTAATTGGGAAGGCTTTGTGAATCAAGTCAAGAATTTAAAAAGTGTAGTTTTAGAAGTAGAAAGTGGTGCATTAACTATTATTTAAATTAATATCTCGATATCTCGTTAAGATATATTTTAGGATTTCTATATTTCATTTTTTCGACATAATTTTGATAAATATAATAATTCCATTACTTTTCCTGTCACTGAAAAACCAAATATAACTATCCAACCAATACCTATCATTTAAATACAATTATAATATATATATATACGGTGAATATATTTTGTTTTATTATAATGAGTTTTATCAGATTTCAGATTGGATAAATTCTTCTTCTGAGTCTGTAGTTTCTGTTCCGCTAGTCCCTTCATCATATCCATCTTCGTCTGTTTCACTGTTAGATTGTACAAATTCTTTTTTAATTAATTGTTTTTTTGATATTAAATTACGTTTTTCTTCTTTTTTTATTGTTAAAATTTCTTCAAAATTTTTAATTAAGGAGTCATTTATTTTTTCAGGCGATACATAATATATATCTTTCTTAAATTGAACTTTGTACAAGTCATTTTCACGTTTCAAAACTTTTACAGGCAATTTTAATGGCAATTTATAAAGTTCGCTTACAGTGTACATCTGAAAAATGGCTAAATCTATACCCAGATTTGTATACTCGTTTGAAATATCTATAGATCTATCCACCGTCAACAATTTTATTCTTTTTTCCGAAACTTTTTCTACAATTTCTGGCGTATACACATTTTTTAACTTCCATCTAATTTCTTGTGTACGGTTTGATGATATTACACCATCAAGCACGTTGTATACTGTACCATTATATAAAACATTTTGATTTTTCATATATTCTTTGATTTTGTAAATACCTCTACGAAATAAAGTATCATTTGAATTGACCCATTTAAATTTGTTTTCTGTACTTTCTTCACCTCTTTCTGCAAAAAGATATGAAATAACATTTCCTTCCTTTTTTCTCCCAATAACATCTGATTGAGTTATATTGTTCCAACCAGTATCTGTATCATCGTCTATTATAATAACGTCTTCTGTCATTGTACTTACAAAATAATCATCAGATGATTTTAATGAATAATCAAAACTCTTTATTTCATTAAAAGGTGTATTTTTTAACCTTAAAAATAATTGTTTCAATTCTTCTGTACTTTTTACTAACCCTACGTGAGCATACATTGCTAAAACATTCAAACGGACCAAGTGTATTAACGTAAAAATATCAATATCTTTAAATGTTTCTGTTTTATATTCATACTTGTTTTTTGGTTCTTTTCCAAATCTGGGTAGATCTTTTTCTTTACGATGTTTATCTTTTATCCATCCAGAAGAAAATAATTTTAACTGATCAATAAGCATCTTTTGAACAAGTCTTGGTTTTGGTAATTCCCATGTCCAAACGAATATTTGATTATTTCCTAATTTTTTTTCGGCACCCGTTATGCCAATTTTATAAATGTTTGGTATATGTGTTTTTTGAGCAATGTATAAAAAATCAAAATAACCTATTTCTTTTTCGTCCGGTTTACCAGGGTTCCCCCAGAATCTTGGGGTATCAACAAATTTGTTCCATGGTATAGCTGACATTTTATGTATTTAATTTATTATATATATTGAAATTATACTAAGTTGGAACAATTAAAATGAGTTTTATTTAATTGATAATTCACATGGTTATGAAAATTGCACATGGATATGGAATTCATTATCAATGAATGTTTTTTTAAATTTTCTTTAAAATGTTGGCGGCATACTTTACATGGATAAATCAGAGATAAAGACTGAACAAAAGCATCAAATGCCATTTGGTTTTTATCTGGCTGCTTTGCAATTTCATGTAACAAATACCATGTTGCATGACCTAATTTTTCCTTATTTATTTCACACGGACAATATGCTTGAGATGGAGATAAAATAAGAAATAAAAATACAAAAACTTTTAGCAACGCTCTTAATATGATCATTTAATAAAATTATATAGATTTAAGTAGGTTATTCTAATTGTGAATAACCCCTTGTTTTACAACAGCATTTTCTGCAACTTATAATACAATTGGGAATACAACATAAACAATTATATATTCTTGCTAATATAGAAAATAATGTTGCAATTAAGCATATGATTATCCCAATAATAATATAGTTTGAATATTCATCAATGTCATGTTTTACTTCATTATAGGTTTCCATTTTACTTATTTTTTTTTTATATTTATATGTTATCCAAACCACTTTTCATACCACGTTTTTTGATGCACCGTTGTGGTCAATACTTTTTTCGGTTTAATTAAACTTAAAATACATTTCAAGGAATGTTGTAGATTTATTCCTTTCAAAGCAGACATTTCAATCAAAAAAACATCTAAATTAAATTGTTTCTCATATATTTTATGTCTTTCCGTATGTACAACCCTTGAACTTTCCTTATCTATTTTGTTTGCAATAATAACAATGGGAAATTTGTCTCCATTTTCTTTTCTAATTACACCAATCCATTTTTTTAAATTTACAAAAGAATTTTCATTTGAAACATCATATACAACAACTGCCAAATCGGCATTTTTTATATACTTTGGATACAGAGGCAACCATTGAACACCACCTGCAACATCCCAAAATTGAACGTTATAAATAATATTATTAAATCCTATGACTCTAGACGTACAGTCTATTCCTATAGTTTTGGATACTCTTGGCATATCTAATGGAAAACATAATCTGTGTATAATACTAGTTTTACCTACCTTTTCATCGCCCATAACAATTACTTTTGTTCTCATGTTTCGAATAAAAAATTAAAAATATATACTAAAAACCATATAAATGTAAGAAAAATATGTAGAAAATGAGATATATATTTTCTATAACAAAAAACAATGTAATTGGTGTTGATAATAAATTAGCTTTTAAAATCCATCACGATTTATTGTATTTCAAAATGAATACATATCAAAGTACAATAGTAATGGGTAGAAAAACATGGGATAGTTTACCGTTTAAGCCTTTGAGAAACAGGGAAAATTATGTGTTATCTAGAAACAAAAATATTGAAAAAATACATGGGGTTCATCACATAGATAGTATGAAAAAAATCCCAGAAAAATCTTGGATAATTGGAGGAAATGAAATTTTTCAACAAATGTTCAAAAGCGGGGATATTTTATATATTACACATATTAATCTTATAATAGAAGAGTCATGCATGTTGAAGATGGCACTTCCCGAAAAAAAATTTTTGTGGAAATCCAGGTTGTTTTTAGTACCAAATAAAGATATTGAATATTATTTTGCATGTTATAAAGTTTTATAAAGTATATAATTGTATTTATTTATATTAAAAATGACAGATTTGTTACATAATTATAAAATTCCAGTCCCAACAATAATACCTGAATATGCACTAAAAGATGAACTTGGTAGAAGTTGGACAAAGCAATCAGATTCTTATTTTTCTTGGGATGGAGATTTTTATTACGTTTGGTTTAGAAGAAATAAAAAACCTGAAATTGGAGAAAGAATAAAAACAGAATCATTTTCAAAAACAATCAAAAAACTTTATATTTATAGAAATTATAAAAGAGGTGTTGTTGAATTTGAAACTGATAATTAGAGCTAAAATACTATTTATATATGTACACATGATAATAAATGAAACTTTTTGAAACAGATATATTAAATTATGGTTTACTTGGATTATTTTTAATTTTCACTATTATCTTAATTGTTTTAGGAAATCAAGAAGATACATGTTCATCTGAAAATAATTCTCTTTTTCAAACTACAAAAACCCATTTGTTTGGAAATGAATGTGAAAATCCAGCAATGTTCTGGATAGTTTGTCTTTTGGCAATACTTGTTCAAATCGCAAGAAACATATTGTGGATAAAAAACAGTCAAGCAACAAGAGCAGCTTTAAAAGTTAAAAGCGATAAACGGTCTTTTGGAGTATTGTTACCATTACTTTTGTATACATTTACAAACACAGCATTGTATATTTTTTCAATACTTATCATTTTGGGTGGAAACATGGTAATTTTAATTTGTGTTTTAATTGGAAATCTATCAGGTGTTGCCTTATCAATGTCAGAGCAAGAAGCTGATAAAGAAAGATTAACTACAGCCATGATAAATTTAAAGTGTAAGTGGGAAGAACTACAAAAACAAGATCCTTCCAAATTTAATGAAGACCAAGTACAACAATACAAAGACTTAAAAGAAATAAAAAATTGGGTTCAAGATTGGCTTGCTGATCCGATGCAGACCTTGAATCCGGGGAGCAACCCACTCCTAGAAGACCAAGCATTGAGACTTCGGTACTAGAGACATACATACATTTCATTGGTGTACTCCTATAATAAAATAATTTCCCTGGATAATTGTGATGAGATATAGAACTTCCTTCGTCATATACATAAGGATTGTATAATTCAACATCTCCCAAATATAATCTTTTACCTGAAATATCTTGAATATTACAACCAGAAACTATTAAATTTCCAGACGGATCTCTTATTAATGTATCATAAAGTCTTGGAAAACATAAGCCACTAGTAAAACTACCAACTGACCAAGAATTATCAAAACTAATAGAACTTGAAAGTCCTACACCATGCAATAATTCATGTCTTATGACTGATCTTAAATCATATCTAAATGATATCTCTGAACATTCACCATTAAACCAACCGTTTGGAGGATCTGGGTTTACACCTATTGTAAAATCATAACCAGTATAAAATGAGTTTGTTAAAGCTGGTAACCAAATCAAACCGTTTAAATACATTGTATGGGATGCCCATGCTAATGTAGTTTTTCCTTCTAATGAATTATCAAAATATGCATTTATTTTTGCATTTCTATCCAATCCAATACACAAATCACATAAAGCTGCCCATTCTTCGGCAACAATACTTGATAATAAATCAGCGTCAATATGTATTTTATTTTTGACAGGATGACTTTCCAAAAACTGCCAGTCTGAAGTTTCCATATGTACAGTAGCACTTATGAATGGTAAAAAAAATATAAATAAAAAAGTATATCGAAGCATATTTAAAATATTTTTAATAAATTCTTATATGACATAAAACTAATTATTCTAAAATTACATTTACTAACTGATGGTATTGTTCAATTTCTGATTCAAATGCATTACCTTCACAATCAACATATTTGTATACCAAATCAAAAACAATATTTAAATTCTTAGGTAATCTACTCAAATCGATCTCAAACCCATCTTCTAAATCCCCATACTTAGAACATGTAGAATCACATATTCTATCTTCTTTTGAGTGATAAACATCTATTTTATAACAAGAATCTAAATTAAATGTTGAAAGTGATAATGCTGTAAAATAACCATTTTCCATAAAATCCCATTTCATTGTTAAGGGAGAATCAAAAACAACCCAATTATAACAGCCTATATTATAACACTCAGTTGTATTTGTCTTATCAACACATGTACTTAATCTATGCACAGGGTTAGCAATACATGCGCGTACATTTGTTAATATACTTCTATGTCTATTATGATTTTTCCAGTCTGTAATAATACCCACAATTAGTTTATTTGATGATACTTGAATTGAATGATCTTTGTTCAATCCTTTAATAATAATATCATTATAATAAATAAAAGATTCGCCATATACCTTGACATAAGTTATTTCATTCTCAAATTCAGAACAATCATTGATAGACAATGAAATATGTGCAGAAACGTGTGAATTTGGATCAATACATCCTGATGGTGGGAAAACATTTATATTTTCACAGTCTTTTACTTTTAAATCAAATTCATATCTCCTATCTGCAAATATACTGTTACAATTCTCAGCAGTTACAGATTGACAAGCGGTTGTTAATGTAAATGCAGATCTAGCGGTTTCTTCATTTAATTGAATGATGTTTAATTCTATAACCTCGTCTATGAATCCTAATGGTTGGCGGTTTGCATATATATCTTCTTTTGCTGCTGCTACCCTAAACATATTATCAGTTGCTACTAAATGTTTTTGAGCATCCATGATGAACGACGTAATCAATCTATGACCTATCGTTTTTTGTGTAGTTTGTTGACCAAACCCTATACTGTTGTCAACAATTGCCTCACAATCTTGTATTTCATAATTAATAAAACGAATAAATAACAAGCCATTGTATTCTATTTTTAGACAAGTACCATCGTGGCATATAAATTCAACAGGACAATCAGAATCTTGTAAACAGCCTGGTATACAGGTCCCTTCTATTGTTTGCTCTTGCTTCATGCAACCTACATTTTCAACACATTGATCAATAGTACATGGGTTGTTATCATAACAGGTCAGTGGTATACCAACACATATTCCTGATAAACATTGATCATTCTCAGTGCATACACTCTGATCATCGCATTGTTGGCGTTCGTTTCTTGGTATGGTGACACATTCTCCTTCTTCACATGTACCTTGTGAACATTCTGTATTTAAAATGGAACAATCAGTACTACATACTTTTGGTGGTTCATAATCTTCTGCAATTACTTTTCTAGAATTTACAATCAAATCTTCAGCGGGAACATCAACCGCATCTGCTATTTCTTCTACTAATCCTACTCTAAAATCAACACTTTCAACTTCATCCACCAATGTTTGATAATTTACTGTTTTTGTTTTAATAATATACGTTAACTTAGATATGGTTTGTAACAGTCGCCGTCTTCTAGAAATTTCTTCCACGCCTGTTATTTCTATGTCTGCTGCATTGATTCCCAATTTTCGAGCAAGATTTGCTACAATAAATTCTTTGTTTTCCTCTATTTGTGCTGGCGTCAAACCAGTTATTGTTAATTCCTGTGTAATTAATTTATCAGGATTGGTAGTTGGCGCAGGAATATAATCAGATACTATAATAGGTCCCATGACTATACCTAAATCTTGAATGTCTGAAACTTTGATAAAAATATCTAAGATTTTATCTTTATATGACGTAGTATTCATTGAATCTACAAGTGAGCTTTCTGCACGTCTTTCTATATCTAATTGATACGTAAAATTAAATCGATTATTTTGCAAAAGTCTTCTTCTTCTTGATGCATCTGAACTTGAGACATAAATAACATCATCTGGATGTAATGTCAAGATACCAGCAATTCCATTTGTAACATCACCGTATTCTTTTTGATTGTCATCAAACTGAAATTTTTGAGCGAGAAAAACAGACAATCCACTAACCAAAACATTTTGAGAGATAGTTCTTTCATTTTTTTGAGGCGACAATACACTTGGTATCTCAATTTCTGTCAATAGGGCAAAAAATATGAATGTAAGTAACGCCACTACAAAAGAAATACCGACACATACACCTATTATAAGTATTGTTGACCTTACATTTTTCATTTTATTTAGGATTTATAATTTATATACTCACATATGGTCGAATTATATTTTTGGATGTATATAAAACACAACCTTTTTTCTTAAATGAAATATTTTATACTGATATTATATTTTCTTACTTTATGTGAATCTAGAAAAGTCACAGTCACAGTCACTTCCATGACAGATGGTACTGAAGGCAGTATTGATGAACACTTATGTTCTGCTACTGATTCTGCCGATGTATATACAGGAGTATCCAGTCCTGCAAACGAAGGAGTTGCTTTGTATGATAGTTCAAACGGATGTTCATTACTATTGGACGAAGATAATCAAAAGACGACTGACTTTGATTACATGACACCAAGTTTTTTTGAACAGCCTACACAAATTTCAACGGGAGGGACTGGCGCTTCATTGATAGGGGAAGAAATATGTGTTAAAGTAAATAACGATCTTAATTTAGAAGCAGACTCAGGCAAATGTATGTTGTATAACGTTAAAGTAGATGATGAAGAACCATCTGGTACAAATACTGTTCAATACAATGGATGTTCCGTTCAATTTAAAGGACTTGGGAGTACTGTTACAGATAATACACATTCTGGATCAAAAGTTCATTTGCAGAAAATAACTACCATTCATTCCTCCGATGTCCCTGAAACTGGTGACGCTTCTACATCTGATAATGCAGTGTATGATTCTACGACAAAAACCTGTCATTTTATGCCAATTAACCATAAATATGTTGGTAAAGTAGAAGCAATAGTTAGATTTACAAAAGCTGCACCAAAGCAAGGTGAAACAGATGATTTGCAAGTCAAAATTGGTATTAAGTTTGTACCACACGTCGAAAGAAAATTTGGTTCATCATTTAAGGACCAAGGTCCTTTGCAACAACATGATGCACTTGTTTTGATGAGTCGATCCAATGTAAATAATTTAAACAATGACAAATGCACTGCTTCAGACGGTATTGACTATATTGGTATGAGAAGGATCGATAACGTTGATTTGACTGAAGAAAAATGTCTATTGGGCGATATGTCAACTAAATTAGATAATGGAGATGCCGCACCTAGTTGTGATACAAAAGTAAATAGATTTCCAAATCAAAATTCAGACTTTAAATTAAATCTACGATCCACTGGTGATGGATGTTTAACAAGTGGTTCAAAAGCATATATTTTCACTGATTCTATGATTGGTGGTGAAGAAAGTGTCAGTTTGGATAAAAGTGAATTGGTACCAAAATACACAAAAATCAAAAGAGCAGATGGAACTGCAGTGCAGTTGAGAGTAATGGGTCATTTTATAGATAGAAGGTATAAAGTTATTGACCAAACCGGTGTAGAAGTTTTAGAGGATAATATCGGTGACTTTAAAATAGTTACACAATCCATCAATGTTCATGCAGATTACAAAAATGTTGGCGACACAAGAAAAAATCATCAAACCAAAAATTTAAATTTAAAGAAACTAAATCTTGATGATTATACCGTTGTAAGTGGATCAACTACGGCGAGTAAATGTCTTCATCAGGCAGATAGTAATGCAAACAACCCAAAGAATCAGTTGCCAGGTGTGGGTATAACAAACGACTTGCATAGTTTAGAAGGTAGAAATTGTTTTAGCGAAACATCTAAATCATGGAGTAATTTTGAAACGTCACAAGACGTCTCAGGTAATATTGATAAGCACGACTATGCACAATATTATTTTGATCATGATCATATTTTGGCTTATAGACACATCAAACATATTCAAAATTCATATATCGATGCATCGCCAAATTGCGGATCAGGTGCTTCTGCATGTTCAAATACTCTAATTTTGGCAGGGTTTGAACGAGGTGATTCTAACCATGTAGTAGTGAAAATACCTATTGACTTGGAAAAAAGTATTCCAAAAGCACCTTGGAACATTTACATTCCTAAATTGGATATACAGTCGTACGGAAAAGCAGAGGTATTAAAATTAAGTTCAGACATTAGAAATCCTACATATGGATTACCTGTATTGGATACAAGATTTCAACCTCAATTCAAAGATGGATATCCACTATCTCATTTCTTTAGAATCAATGGTGTGTTAGACTGTCTTGCTGCTGACGGAACTGCAAATACTAATTGTGACGAAGTTGATTCTTATGATGATACGTATGAGTTGTTTAATAGACTGAATATAATTTCATCGAACACTAATCTTGTTGAATATTGGAAAGAAATAAAAAATGAACATGGATCTAATACTAATGCAATATTGTGTTCATCCAATAGAGTTGACGCAAATGGGGCGTTGGCAACCCCTGGTCCATTTGGTGCTGGTAAAGTAAGAGACATTGGTATTGTTTATGTAACCGGTACTGGAGACAATCAAAGACCGGTCGGTACATACATGACTCAGACTCAAATGTTTATGGACAATTGTAGACTAAGAATTGATAAAAATATATATTTTGATCAAATTGTTATGTCATGGAATAATGGAGAAGCTAGTAATGATGCTAGAATGTGTCAAGATGATGAACAAACAGTGTTGGTGAAAAGATCAGGAGACACAGATATGACAAAATGTTCCGACTATACTCGTCCTAATGGCGTTACTGGAAGACAAAAAAATCTTGATTATACGTCTAGTCCTGAAAAATGTAACAATTGTGTTAAAATGACTCTTATCGACAGAAGACGTGTTATGATAGGGTCGACAGAACTTAGTTTATTAAGAAGACAAGAAGTTTTCCCAGGACAAGGTGTACAAGTACAAGGATCCAGTATTGGATTTTTATTAGGTAAAGAAAATTCAGATGATGCTGCTTCTGGTGTTCTTGAATTTGATATTTGGGGAACAAGTGCAATGCAAGGATATACCCCACAAGCAATACAATGTAGCTCAGATGACACCGAACAAAAAGAAGGTACAATTAGTCCAGTTTGTGAAGAACAACATGGATGTGCGCTATCAGATGCTGGTACGTTTGAAGAAACATCAGATAGTACACCAGCAAAAACACATGATGACGCATTGTTGTGTGCGGAGAAAAAAGTAAAAACACCAAGAAAGGATGGCGAGTTTACCTTTCATACCATTCGTTCTACATCTCATTGTAATGGTAAATTAGATATACAACTAAGACTAAGACAATCTGGTGATGATGATTGTGTAGCGGAAGGTGATTTATCTGTTTGTAAGTATAGAAAATGGGGAGATTTAAAAAATCTTTTAAATAGCGATGAGAATGCTTTTACAGAAGGTACATATCCTAGTATTCCATTTTTGAGACCTGTTTATGATGTAAGATTACCATGTTCAAGAATTACATCAAAAACAAGTGACAGTATTAAATTGAAATTTAAATTTAGCTTGGCTTATGATTTGAAAGAAGACCAATATACTTTTAACGTAACTGGCATTGAGGAATTAGGTAAAGGAGGTAGTGCTATAGCTGTACAATGGGATGATACTAATAAGTTATTTAAAGCAGATGGTAATACTGGAAAATCCGGTTTTACAAAAGCCATGGAATTTAAAGCATATGTTGGTACCTGTGTATCGAAATCAACTTTAGATTCATCAAATCCTTCACAAGAAATTGATAATGGCTTTAACGCTATGCAAGAGAAATGTGACGGCGTTGATTTTACAAATGTATCACCTGGTCTAGCGAGAAAAACTATTAAAGGAACACAATGTGATAATTTAGGATTTAGTGATAATAAGGACGGAAATGTTGTCTTATCCTTGGATGAAGACGTATCGTTGGCACTTGTTTACAAAAGAACTTATTCTTATCAAGTGCAAAGAGATCATCCTTTAGACACAAATGTTGCAAACACATCAATTGATGCAGATGTACAATATTTCTGTCAAGATCAAAATTTTAAAATCAGTGTCAATCCAAGTAAAACAGCATCAGTAAGTGTAGTTACTCCTATCCAATTGATTGTAGAGAGACAAGCTCAAGTGGTTGATATCTTATGGCATGGTAATGGTGATTCTAACACAGGATTCTGGACAAAAAAATGGAACAATGGTAATGGCGATACAGATACAGCGTTCCAAGAATGTGGTGCACAATCTTATCAATTAAGAATATTAGTCAAATTGCAGGAACAAGGTACCCATAGTCCAAATAATCCATCCGATTTTGAATTCATTCGAGATCCTAATTTTGAAGTAAGTATTGTTAGTTCTAGCGATACACTTTATGCAAGGAGAGTAACTGGAAATAGTGAATCATACGTTGCACTTGTATCCGATTGTATACAAATCACAGAGGCAGACTGTAGTGGTGCACTAAGTTCTCAATGGGCAGATTTCCAAGAGACAAGTACAAGTCTACTTTTGCAAGGTTTGGATAATGTTTTGGGCAGTGGTGCATCTGGCACAAACATTCTTTCTGAAATTGATGTTACAACCGATTTTGAGAGTTGTCCAGTTGACATTGAAGATGTTCAAGAAACTGGTGAATTTGCAGTTGCTGTATCATTTGATGTACCAACAACTACTGGAGCCAATGCTCAAGAATGTCTACAACGCAGTGGTGTAACTGCTAAGAATGCTGCCAGTCCTCCACAAGATATTCTTAATTGTGCGTCAGGTTTGGTCACTTCTTATGGTCAAGCAGCTATTCACTCTTATACTATTGACAGTGGAAAACAATTATTGGACTCAGATGCTAATCCAATTTATGTCAACGGGGCTTTAAATCTTGACGCCACCAATGATATGCAAATTTCTACTGCGAAATGGAGTTTAAAGAGATTTGAAAGAAGTTTCTCAGGAGATGGGAAGGGTCAACAATTAGGATCAACTATTGATTTATGTACTTATGATAAGAGTGCAGCAACTAAATTTGCTGTAGTGGGAACGCCAGCTATTCCAAATCCTGTTGGTAACGATTATGATCTTTTGGTTAAGTCTGTCAGTGGAAATAATTATAAATGTCAATTGGGATTCAAGGCATTTGGTGAAGCAGATTTATTAAACGATGTATGGGAAATTCATGTTGAAATTGTTATGACAAATAGTGCTAGAAGATTGAGATCATCTAAAACATTGAAATTGAAGGCAGAATCAGCAAAATCAGCAGATGTTGGATTCCAAATTGTATCTGATACTACCGTCGTGACAGAACAGGAATCACAACAATCACCTGTTGAGCCAGTTAATGCCAATGTCGAACCATCTACACCATCTCACCATGAAACCAATGGTGATGACGATCATACCGTATTGATTATATTTGGCTTTATTATTGGAGGCGCATTAGTTGCTGCTGCCATTTGTTTATTGAATGGAAGTGGATGTAAGGACGGTTACACTCTTTTGGGAGATGATGAGTGTCCAGATAAGAGAAATGTTATTGTCGTCCAAGCGACTCCAGTAGAGAAGAAGGGTTTAAAATATAGAAAATTAAGATATTAAATTAGTGTATAGACTATATATTTATTTTTAAAATATTTAAATGAATTACTTTGTGATTGTGGTATTAATTTTAGTGGTTTACTTTAATATTCTCTATGTCTCTTATGTTCCAAAAACGGATATATTTTATATAGGTTTTTTTGATGATCTATGTGTCATAATAAATCATTACAGTAGTCCTGAATTCATTGTTGCAAGAAAATATGTAAAAACTCCGTTTACAGAATACTACGAAGAATTTAATACAACTACATGTTTTATGGCACAACCTCAAGGTGAATGGCAAATATTGTACAGACCTATTTTTGGAGATCATATTCACCTAGGATATGCGTTGAAAATAAAAAACAAATTAATTACTTTGAGAGATCATAACATGTCACATAATGTAAACTATGAATCCAATCCACCATCTTGTCCTAATCCTCCAAAATATGCATATATTAAAAAGTGGTATCATACCGGAGTTCATACGCATTGTGATAATATTATACACGTACATCCATTTAGTGCACCTAGGGAATTAAGAGTCGAGGGTAAAAAAGTAAATTTAGGAATTTGGTTTGAAAACGTTGGTATTTTTTATCATCCATCAACAGGTAAATTTGAAATACCTGGACATGGTCAAATAGAACTGGTAGTCGCATATTATGTTCATGTAAGTGACCCAAAACCTGCTATATTTCTTACAGACCCTTTACAAATTTTAAATTTATGGTTGGTAGACCACCAAGGATTTGTAGCATTGTGGGAGAAGGATGAGAGTCCTCCAGATAGGTTATTTAAAGTATTAGAGTATAAAAAACATCCAAATAATTATCCAAAAAGGGGAATAGTTAATTTTTAGTTAATAGAATGTGTTTCTCTGTTTTTTTCTGTAGCCAATTTGTGAAACTTTCTCCATATGGTCTCTTGCTGAACCTGATACATTATATTGTTTCATAGCAGTCAAAAAATGTTGAACATCGGTCTTTCTCTTCTTTTTTGCTGACGCTGCATGTACAACTCTCTCTGGTGCTTCTGGTGCTTTCCTCTTTTGCATAACTGCTTCAAACTTTTCACTCAACCTTGTTTTTTCTGCCATTTTTTTGAAAGATTCATATTCTGTTGCAGTTGATTTTGCTTTTTTAGAAGCACAATGAGCAACTCTTAACAATTCCATACTTTCCCTTGGGTAATTTTTTGCCAATTCAACAATACTCTCTTTCTGTGCATCTGACATAGATTCCTTATCTAATTCAGAAGCCCATTGATCTGTCAAAGCTCTTACCATTGCCATAGATTTTGCTTGATCTTTTTTAAATTTATCTGCTTCTTGTTTCTCTAACATTGCTTTTAATTCTTCCAATTCTTTTTTTTCTGAGGCACTTGCTGCTTCCTTTTCATCTTTCTCCTTTTGCAATTGTATTATGACTTCCATCATTTTTTCTGGACTCATTTTTAATTGATCTGCTTCATTTGTTTCACTTTGCACAGTTTCATTTGTAACAGTTTGTTCTTGTGGTTGCTCTACTTTTGGTGTTTGTTCATTCATTTTATTACTAATATTATTTAATTTATATGTTAATTTTTCTGATTGGTATAGATTAGGCATGTTCTCCACCATAGCAATTCTACAATCATCTCTTCTAGGATCAACACATAATGAAACTTCTATGGCTTTTTTATGTGATTTACCAGATGCTCTATGAGTAATATGCTCATGTTGTAACGACAACCCAGTATAATAAGTTGTATTTGTCAATGGATCTTTATTGATGGCATGATTGGCGAATCTGTCCATATAAGTTTTTTGGTTTAATTTACCTATTATCCATTTTGATCCATTATGATCATTCCAACTTCTTAATACTTTCCCCACTTGCATATCTGCATCATGTTCCATTCTTATTGGACAATTTTTTAAATCCAAATTATTGGATTCTTTTCTGGTAAATGCAAATGTAGGATCATCAGCTTCTGGCTGACCTATTGTAGGAGATAAAATGTTGCCAATGAAATAAGACATATTTAAATTCATAATCTACAATTTATATACTCTATTTAAACAATATGAGTTATTTTAAATATGATTGCTTATGATTTAGAAACTTGTTTCATTAAATCTGGATTTAAGAGAAATATTACAAGAATTTTAGAAATAGGATTTCATGGCAATGACAAAAAAAAGAAGTATAATAAAATGATAAATCCATGTTCAAAATTTGATTCTGGTCAAGAAATAATTTCAGAATTAAATAGCATGGATCAAGATCCAGAAAAAACGATACATTTTTGGACAAAATTACTTATTGAAAAAGGAGCTTTAAAAACAAATATTAAAAGAACCACTACAGAAATAAAAGCGGGTCATATATCAACTTTGTTAAAAAGATCTTCGGTTGCATTTGAAGAGTCTGATGATACATACACACCACAAAAATGGTTATTTGCACTGGAAAATTTCGATGACGATGTAAAAAAAGCAAAAGAATTTTTAGACAGTAAAAAAACGGAAAATCCCAAAAGTGTATTATTTTATCCGTTAAACGGTATTTTAAACCAAGTAATAAACGATTATGGAAAATACATTTGGGTGGCGCACAATGGAAAAGCATTTGATCAAAAAATAATCGAAGGTAATTGTGAAAGATTAAATATTGATGTCTCTTCTATTCAATTTGAAGACTCTATACCTGTTTTTAAAAGATTATGTAAAGATGAACCATCCTATAGTTTACCGATTTTATATAAATCTATAATGAAATCCTCATATAAAGCACATCATGCTTATGAAGATGCAAAGGCATTGTATGAATTATTTACAAAAGTAACAGAAGGAATGAAAGAGGAGGAAATATTTGTAAAAAAATCAGACTTATTATTATTAAAAGGTGTGGGTAAAAAAACAGTTGAGAAATTAAACAAGAAAAACATATTTACACAAGCACAATTATATAATTATGTAGATACTCACACTATTGAAAATTGGAATAAAGAATTTTCCGATTTGTATCGTTATAAAACATTGGGCAAAAGTTTGTTTTCCACTGCATCTGTTTGATTCATATGATCGTTTGGACATATTGGAAAATTTTGTACTAAATCCTCAGTTGTTGAGATAGGCATTTTTAATGGTTCTTTTATCAAATCATTTAATTCATTTTCTAATTCATCATCATCTATATCTATGTATGGTTGATTTTGAAGCATATCATTTATATCTGTTATATCATCTGTGAGTTCCTCATATTGCGATTGTAATTCTTCTATTTTTTTGTAATTATTGTTTTTATTAAAAGTTTTAAATATAGATACTGTATTTTTTAATGCGTCTATTTGCATAGATGTTATATTTAATTGTTCGAGAGCAAATTCTTTGTCTAACATGACATTTATTTTTTTATCACATAGAGAAATATAATATTCCGCTATCTTTTTTCTTTTCAGTTTACCTAAAATATTTTTTTTAGCTTCTTTTTTCTTAATATCCATTATTATGTCCTCCTGTAATATAGTCACCTGCTTGACGTATTTTTCTTTTAATTTTATTAGTAGTAGTTTCACCTGTTGAAGTTCTAATAGACATTTTTTTAAAGTGTTTTGCCGAGTACTCCATTTGCATCCCATTTTCCATATCATTTTCAACATTTATAGTAGTAAACTCAACATCTCTATTTGGATCGACTACAGTGATCTTTCTACTTTGAACATATCCCATTTGTTAATAATCAATTTTTATTTATAGTCTATTTTACAACAGATTTGTTTCACCACTATATATACAATTTTTTTTATCTTAAAATGACAACAACAACACAGAAATTAAAAACCTCAATTGTAAAAATACTTGGAATTCACTCAAATTTTAATTTTGTTGAACCATATTTACTTGATGAAGAATCACAGGCTGGTGGCACTGGTTTTTTTATAAATCCAGAATTATTTGGAGAAAAATTCCCTGTTAATACTAAAAACAAAAGATTTTTATTAACCAATTTTCATGTTGTAGAAGATTTAACTTCTGATGAATGCATATTAAAACAACCACTTTTAGGTAATTCTGCTATAACAGCTAAAGTTATTTTTACTGTGCCAAACTTGGATGTTGCAATATTGATGGTAGATCCATTTGGAAAACACAATATGTGGTTTGATCAAGGTAATTTACCAGATTTCTTGGAAAAGATACCTAATTTACCAATTGATTGGAAAAATCCAATAAAAGGTAATTCACAAACTGTGAAAGCTATAGGATTTCCTAACTTATCTGGAGATTATCAAATATGTAGTGGTGTTATTAGTGGCAGGGGTATGGGTATGATACAAGTTAATATTTCATTTAATGGTGGTAATAGTGGTGGACCACTTTTCTTTAAAAATAAAGTAATTGGAATATGCACTGCTTCTATATGTGAATCAGAAGCACTTGGGTTAGCCATGCCAATCAATCAAATTATAAGATTTTTCCAACTTTGGACTGGGTATAAAAGTGTTATTTTAAGAACACCAACATGGGGAATGTATCTCAAGAATGCTACACCTGATTATTTAAAATCAAAAAATATTGCAGATTATCAAGGTTGTCTTGTTAAAAAAACAATGGAAAAAAGTGTTCTGAAAGAAAATCACATATTAATGGGTATTAAATCTGGAGATAAAGTATATAATATTGATAACTTTGGACTGGTACATGTTGATTGGACAGATAAAAAAGTTGGAATTGAAAACTTAGAATATATATTATCTTTGGATCCAAATGATATCAGAATACAATATTTTAACTACAAAAAAAATATGTGGACCAACAAAGTAAAACCAAAACTTTTTGATTTCAAAGTTAATAAAAAATATGCTTCTTGGGAAGAAATTGATTACTTTATTGTTGGTGGTGTAGTATTTATGGATTTATGTATGAATCATTTAGAGGAAGATGAAGATGAAGAGACATATGCTGGGTATCAAGCTGTTCATTTGGCTAATTTCATAACTGATACTATGTCACTGACACCATGTGTTGTTGTCACTCATATCAATCCACAATCTCATGTTTACAATCAGAAAAACTTGAAAACCTTTGACAGAATTTTAAAAATAAATAACAAAAAAATTAAAACTGTTGCAGACATAAAAAAGATTGTTGAAAATTTAAAAGAAAATTATATCAAAATTGAAACACACAATGATAAGCACACATTCTGTGTAAAAGCACTGAAATTGCAGGAAAAAAGAGACAGTAAAAAAAGGCAATACCCTGTTGAAAAATTGGTTTTATCTAAAAGGAGAAGAGTTTATGTTAATGTATGATATCTTATTTTTATTTTAAAAAATACTTCTCAAACAACTCTTTGGTCCAACCATTGGGAGGGTCATCTTTATGATGAACCTTTTTATCTTTTTCCTTGTTAATAACATTAATAAATCTACATACCCACTCTATGTTTCCTTTCACATGACCTATTGTTG
>MDTB01164887.1_pt1 | contig 48593 bp, 31 predicted proteins | sample 811161 | NCBI WGS metagenome assembly MDTB01 (sample SAMN05326650, study PRJNA326480) | marine metagenome | isolation source: seawater | place: Mediterranean Sea | collected 2009 | reverse complement strand
TGAGGTGGACCAAACTGAGGTGGACCAAACTGAGGTGGACCAAACTGAGGTGGACCAAACTGAGGTGGAGGTGGTGGATAATTTGGTGGTAATGGCATACCCCACTGCCAACCGGGGAATGGTGGTATCCAATTTAATGGTGAACCAAACTTAGGTGAACCACTCGGAGAAACACAATTAAAATTTGAGGAACAAATATTATTTTCAATATATTCGGCATTATCATAACTATCAGTTGAATCACTATTTAAACTAATATTATCTGATTCATTTTGTGATTTATCCATTTGTATTACTGTTATTTGTCTTTCTAAAGATTTTATTTTATTTTCTAAATTTTTTATAATTTTAAATTTATTATTTTGATATTTATATTTATTAGAGTACATCCTATAATAGGATTGTATGCGGATAGCACTATTATTATAAAGATCATTTAAAACAATTTTATTTAATACATTTTTAAAATTATATTTTAAAATAAGTCTTTTTATAGACTCTTGTTTTCTTTTTTTATCAAATATATTTTTTGCTAAAAATGAACGAGCTATTTTTTGTATAAAAATAGCAGATAAATTCTTTTTTTTTCTTATTTTTCTTTTTCTTTTTTTTTCCTTCCATCTCAAATCTTTTTCCTTTTGTTTTATATGAGCTAAATGAGATCTATATAGTTTTTGAATAATGATAGCTGAATTCCTTCTCAACAAATTTCTTTTCTTCTTAAATAAACGTTTTTTTCTCTGTTCTTCTAACTTATTCTGGTATTCTTGTTTTCTCTTTTCTTTAATTAATTTTTCTTGAGCTTTTTTTTCTTTAATTAATTTTTCTTTAGCTTTTTTTTCTTTAGCTTTTTCTTCTTTAATTAATTTTTCTTGAGCTTTTTTTTCTTTAGCTTTTTCTTCTTTAATTAATTTTTCTTGAGCTTTTTTTTCTTTAATTAATTTTTTAATTAATTTTTCTTGAGCTTTTTTTTCTTTAATTAATTTTTCTTTAGCTTTTTTTTCTTTTTTGTGATTATTTGATATTTCTTTTAATAATTTCTCCGCATATTCTTCTTTTTTTAATAATTCATCAATAGGTATAATTTTTTGTGATTTATCTATATCATTATTATTAATTTTATTAATGATATGAATTAAGTCATATTCTTTTTTCCTTTTTTCGTTTTGTATTTTTTTTTGTGTTTTTTTATTTTGGTTATTTATTATTATTTGACAGTAATCATTTATTAGATCTCTATCATTTTTAGTATTAATACTATTAGTATCTTTATCTATAGTATTCATAGTATTATTAATCATAAAATTTTTAGCATAGGATTTAGTCATATAAAAAATTTCTGTATCATATATTTTTTCAAATCTTTTTAAAATATTTTTAATTTTTACATTCTTTTGTTTTTTACTATAATTTGAATCTTTTTTAAGAGAATAACTTTTAATATTTGTGTCATATATAAACTCAGTCATTTCAGGTAAAGTGAAACTTTTATTACTATTAATATAAAGCCATTCGGTATATAAATAATATTTTAATGAATATTCCCTAGTCCATTCTATTGTTTTATTTTTCCAATTTTTTTTTGCATAAAGTATACAATACCATAAAATTAAATCTAAATGGATTGTTTTACAATAAGATGAAATATTATGATTCCAAAGATAATTCAATAACTCTAGTTTTGTTAAACAATCTTCTTTATAATCAAAATTAATTAATCTATTAGCTAAATGTCGCGTATCATCTAAAAGATAAGAACAATTAAATTTATTATCATTAATATCATCTATATATATATCAATAGTTTTTTGTTGTACCATAGTTTTTTTATACTTATATATGAATAGACATATTGTGTCAATCGCTTTAGATATTTTTCTTAATTTTCTAATATTTGACATACTGACATTTATGTTTGGTTTCCATTCCCACATTTCAAGTGCGTTACTAATATGATTTTTGAGAAAAAAATATTTTTTTCTAACAAGAAAAGATCGTACAATAGATTGTATTTTAGTTACTATTTCATTTTTAAATAAGAACAATATAATTTTATTATATCTTAATTTCATTAATAATAAAGTACATGGTGTTACTTTTAAATTAACAACAATACCATCACCAGGAGTTATAATAACAAATTTCTTAAATTTATGTCTAGTTTCTTCAAACCGAAAATAATATTGATAGGTCAGAGATCTTAAATATGGTTGGAAAATAATATATTTTCCAATTCTTTTGTAATAATATAAAATAGATATTATGAAAAACAAATCAATAGGATGCTCAACACCTTTTAATACAAAATCGTTTATAAATTTATGATTAATAGGACCTTCTATTTTTCCATCTTTAATATCTAATAAAATAGGTATAAGTCTTTTTACGAATGGTAAATCTTTTTCATAAATTTCTTTTTTTGATGAAAGAACTAATCTACTTATATTTTCACTAGGGTTCATTTTTAATTCATTAAAACGTTCATAAATATCCAATTGTCTTTTTTTTTTTTCTGTCTTAATTTTCTTCCATTTTTTTGAAAATATGTTTATTTTTTTTTGTAATTCTTCATCTACTATTTGACATTCCATTTTTTATAATTTTGGTATTTAATAAATTATAATTATTATAGAATAATAAATATCTAATTGTAAATAATTAAATTTTTTTTTTTCAATTTTTTAATATAATAGATATATATATAATGAAAGTTATCCCAATATATGTATCAATAGGTTTATTTGCAGGGTTTATGTATATTTATTCATTTTCAGGTAATCCAGATATAATAATAAAAACAAATAATAATTCGATTGGTAAAGTAATGTATGTAGATAATGATAATCGTTGTTATAAATATAATAAAGAAGAAATATTATGTCCTTTAGATAAAACTATAAAAGTAATATCTTATTAAAATATAATATATATATATAATGAATATAAAAGATAATAAAATAGATATTATTATTTCTATATTAATAGGATTATTATTGTCATATATATTTAAAAAAATATATAGACCACCTATAGTAGTAATAAAAGGAAATAGTCCTTCAGAAGTAGAAAGAATAATTTATAAAGATGAAGTAAAAAATAAATGTTTTAAATTAAAATCAACAACTACAAAATGCGAGTTACCATATGAAATTTAGAAATATTACAATATTTATAAAATATTATAATATTAAATTTTAAATTGATTAATTAGAATATTTTCTAAAATATTTCATCCATGATAATATACTAATAGTAAATCCTAATAAAAAACCAGCAATACATTGATCAGGGTGTTCGTTCATAAATTTTCTTGTTATAATAGGTCCCATGAAATATGTAATAAATGAATAAAAGCACATTAGTATTATCATATTATTATTAGATAAATGAACCATTATAATATTAATATATAATAATATATTATTTATTTATTATAACATTTTAATAAAATTATCTTCTTTAGAATTATTTAAGATATTCATTTTTTGAAACATATTATCTATTAATTTATTTTTTAATTCTTTATCTCTATCATCTTTAAATCCTAAATCAGGACCCTTATTAATTTCCATAATTAATGATTTTAGTTTATTATTAATGAATAAATCAAAACCAAATAATTCAAATTTATTTAATTTTTTAATTTTTTTTTTTTTACATATTTTTGGTTTCATAACAATCATACATTTTTTAATTACTTTTATAACATTATTAAAGAAATAATCACTTAATTTAATATTTTTTTCAATAAGCGTTTTTTCATATTTATTATGTTTACTATTTTTATCCAAATAAAGTTTAAAATCAGAAATAGTTAATGGATTAATATCATAAATTTTTCTATCAATATATCCAGTAGTAATATGTTTATCAATATTCTTACTATTTGTATCAAATTTTTTTTTTGTATAATAAATAAATCCATCATTAAAAATATATGAATTAATATTATTATTTTTGCATGTTATTAAAACATATACTCTAATATTTATTTTTCTATTATTAATAATATATGGATTAATAAGTAGTTTTTGAACTACAGCATATTTAGATCTTAATGCTAATATTTTTTCAAGACTATTAGTAATTTTAATATTATCTTGCCGTTGTGTATCTTTTTTAAGTATATAGTATGTATTTTTATTGAATTCGTGTTTTAATCTATCAATATCTTTATAATTATCTAAAATATATGTCATTGGTAAATAATTTAATGTTTTTTTTATACCAAGATGTTTTCTAAAATTACTCCATAAATTTTTTTTGGAAGCTAATTCATCATTACCATCAATTAAGAATATTTTTTTATTACTAGTGAATACCCTTTTTTTAATTTTTTTTATTTCATCAGGATTATAATCATATGTACATGGAATAAATAAAGACCAATTTTCATCTTTTTTTGTTTCAAATATACAATTATTATTTAATTTATTTTTAATAGGAGCCGGTATTTTATATTCACATTCCCCAACATAAAAAAAATCACTATTATTAACTTTACAAATATTTGTAAAGTTTTCAATATAATTATTTAAAAAATAATAATATAAAATAAGAAATATAATAAAAATTATTATAATTATATAATTTTTCATTTATAAGTTAGTTATATAAATATAATAATATAATAAAAATAATTTTATTATTATTATATATAATGGATTTAGATAATATTTTAAATATTGTAATTTTGTTATTGATATTATATTTATTTATGCAAATTAAAGGTACAGATCAAGAAGGGTTTATTAATTATAAAATTCCCAGTGATAAAGAAATACAAAAAGAAATAGAACATTTTATTAATGAAGAAGGAGAAATATTGAATTTAGATGATACTATTTTAGATAAAGATTTATCAAACATACAAACAGAAAATAAGGTTTATAAAAATAATATTATTCCAAAAAATAAAAGAAATATAAATGAAGTGGAATTACCTTTTAGAAAAGGAAAATCTACTATTAAAAAACACGAAGGTTGTAAATATAATTCTTATTTGGCAAAAGATTATATAAGAAATAATTTATTAGGAGAAAAAAAAGAATGTGATGAAGAATGTTTAAAAAAAAAGAAAGAAAGTGATGATTTATTAGCATCACAAACAAATTTTAAAGATTTGATAAATACAGATTCAAACCAAATGTCTATTATAAATCATATGAATAATATATCTAATATTAGTAAAAATAAATTTACAACAAATGAAAGAATAATGGACGTATATGATAAGTGTACATTAAATTCCACAAACCCAAGTACAAATAATGAAAATAATATATTAAAATGTAATTTTAATAATAATGAAAAAAATTATTTTCTTCTATAAAAATATTTAAAATATTGAAATAAAAAAAGTTTAAGAATATATTAATATTATAAGTAATAATATTAATATGTACAAATTTAATAAGAATAATAATATGAAAACAAATTATAATAACATTTATATAAATAATTATTATACAAAAAATGTAATTTTAAAATATTTATATTCGAAAATAGATATTTCTGAATTAACTTATAAAATTATTTCTTATAATAATCAGTTACAGGAAATTTCAGATGAATTTAAATATATACAATTGGGTTATGTAGGTTCAAATAATTTTTTAATATTTGTTAAAATAGAAAATAAATATTATTCTGTAATGATTGACAAAAGATCATTGAATTATAATTTTAATAAGTTAGACATAAATAGAGTAAAAATTACTAAAGTTAATATGAGATTTAGTAAAAACATTTATGATGGTACTATATTTGATGGTGTTTATTTAATAAATAAATTTAATAAAGAAAAAAAATTTATTATTAATGATATATATTATTTAACTGGGAATAACATGATGAATAATAAAATGAAACACAAATTTATATATTTAGACTCTTATTTAAATATTAATCCATACGTTAATGATAGTAATTTCAGTAATATAATAATAACTATAAATAAATGTTATGAATTAAATGAAATTAATAAAATATTTAATGAAATTAACACAAATAAAGATCAGTATCTAAAAGGTTTACATTTTGTTAAAGAAAAATCAGGAAATAAAATTATTTATTTTTTTAATAATAATAGAAATAATTATAGAAGTAATAATAATAATAAATATAATAATAAATATAATAAATATAATAAAAATATTAATAATAATAAATATAATAATAAATATAATAATAAAGTTATAAATATGAAAGATCCTTATACAGATAAAAACTTATACAAATTAAAAGAACCTATACAAGTTGAAGATACAAAAAAAATAAAAAATATTAATACGAATAGTAAAATAAATGTAGTTTTTGAAATAAAAAAAACAGATATTTCGGATGTTTATGAATTATTTTTATTAAAATATAACAAAAATACAAAAACAGTAAAATTAAAAAAAAATTCAATAGCATATATACCAACCGCAGATCATAGCAATTTTTGTAGAACAATTTTTAAAGAACATAAAAATGAAGATAAAATTTTAGTAAATTGTAGTTATAATTTTGAAAAAAAAAAATGGACACCTTATTCTATTGCTAAAGACAAAAAAAGACCAGATTTTATCCATAAAGTAAATAAAAAAATAAACTAAATACTTAAAGACATAATGCAATATAAATTTTGTATAAAGCGATGTGGCGCAGAGGTAGCGTGTCTGGCTCATAACCAGAAGGTCATTGGATCGAAACCAATCATCGCTATTGATATACCATAATAGTATAAATACTATTTAAATAATAAATTTATTATTTAAATAAATTAGACTATAAAAAAAATAATATATAATATATATAAATAATTTTTTTATTAATATATATATATATATAATGAGTTCAAACTATCCAGAATTATTTAATACTATATATAATGGCAAAACATATCATCAATCTGAATCATTAATACCGAGTTTTAGTAGGTTAGTGGTTAAAGAAGAGTTTTCTAATATAGAAAAATTCAGTAGAAGGTCAAAACCAAAATACACAACAAAAAACACAAACACAAAAAACACACAAAGAAACACAAGAACAAGAAACACAAACAATTCTTCATGTAACATTCATTCCCAAAGGGCCATTAAGGCGGGTAACAAAACAGAGAAGAATATAAAGTATGTTGCAGTTTTAGGAACAAGTGGTGGAGAAGGTCATTGGTTAGGTCCTCGTTGTTATGTTGATGAAGATAATCCAGGAAATAGCTGTTATGGTGATAATACAACTTCAACTGATGACAGAAATTATTGTAGCAAAACAGGGGGTTGTAAAAAAAAATGTGATATAAAACTTCATCACAAAAATGGATCATATAAAATAGTATCAGATATAGATAATTTTCAAAAAGCAACACCAATTCACTTGGGTGACTATAAAGCAAATATGTTTTCTCATGGACAAGACATTATTCGTGTAAGTGGTAACAATATCCCTATTTTTAATACTACATCATATAGTAGTATGACTGTTAGTGATAATAATACAAATAGTGATCAAAGTAGCACAACTAGTAGTGGAAGACGTTAGAAATATTTAAAAAATAAATTAAATAATTATAAATAAATATTTAATTTAATTATTGATTTCAGAAAGAAAATTATCTACTTTTACAAAAGGATCAGTATACATTTGTTTATTAATGTTATTTGGTGTTGGTGTTGGTGTTGGTGTTGGTGTTGTTTTTTTTTCATATATTAGTGTTTTATAAATATTTTTGATACATTTATTGTTTTCAAGTGAAGATCCTTCAGGACAAATTATTTTTTCTTCAACTTCACCATTTATATATTTTATACATTTTCCCCCTTCATTAATAGTATCATCAGGGCATTTTATTTTAGTTTCTATTGTACCTGGAACATACATTAAACATTTATTATCATTACCAATAGAAATAGTATGTTTATTTGTAACTGGATTTGAAAATTCTTCTAAAACAAATTCATTATCATCTTCTAAAACTAAATCAGCATCATCTTCTAAAACTAAATCAGCATCATCTTCTAAAACTAAATCAGTATCATTCTCTAAAACTAAATCTGTATCATTCTCTAAAACTAAATCTGTATCATTCTCTAAAACAAAATCAGTATCATCTTCTAAAACTAAATCAGTATCATTCTCTAAAACCAAAGTGCTATCCGTAGTACCTTTTTTTTTAACTATACATTTTTTATCATTTAATACTGATCCAGCAATATGATCACAAGTATATTTAATAACCTTTTCTCCTTTTTTAATAATTTCTTCTCCATTTATTGTTTTAACACATTTATTATTTTCTAATTTATATCCATCATTACATTTATACTTTAATACCATATTACCTACTTTATCAACTATACATTTATCACCTTCTAGAACAGCATTATTTATATTATTACAGTGATAATTATTTTCTATTTTTCCCTGGATTTCTTTAACACATTTATTAGTATCAGAATTAAGATATGTTCCATCAGAACACTTATATTTGTTCTCTATTTCACCCTGAATATTTTTTATACATTTATTATTTTCTAATACTTCATCATCTTTACAGGTATATTCGATTTTTTCTTCTCCTATTTTTTTGTTTATACATTCATTATTATCTTTTAAAACATTTGGTTCATTTGAACAATAATATTTAGTAACTGTTTTTCCTAATATCTTATCAATACAATTAGTACCATCTAATTGTAAACCATTTTCACAATAATATTTAGTTTTGACCAATCCAGGTACAGTTACAATACAATTATTATTATTATCATTTTGTATACTATATTTTGATATATCAGTAAAATGATCTAAATTATTTTTATTTGAATAATTAATATAAAAAAATATAATAATCATTAAAATTATAAAATAGTTTGTATTCATTATATATATATATATATATATTAAATATAAAAATTATTAAAAAATAATATTTATATATTTTATTTAAAAAAACTAACAATTATACTCACATTATCAGTAGATCCTTTACGAATTGCATATTCTGCTAATTTACGAGAAACAGTCTTACTCTTTAATTTAAAATTTGTATTATAACATGTTGATATAACAAAATTAACTGCTTCTTGATTTGATATAACATCCCATAATCCATCACATGCTAATATAATAAATTTATCATTTTTTGCAACTTTATATCTAAATAGTTCAGGTTTATGTGTAACATATGGTTGTGCATCTATATCACCAAATGCTCTTGAAACAGATAAATCATTAATTCTCCAATCATCACCATCATAATAAATTTTTCCCCCCAATTGATTAATACGAACATTTTCTTCAGGCCAATGAGGTTTATGATCTTTTGTTAATGATATAGCTAAGTTATCTCTGCATAAAACACATCTACTATCACCTACGTTTAAAATATTTAAATAATTATCATTATTTTTTTTAAAATTAATTGCAACCGTACATGTTGAGCCAGAATTATATGAAAAATCTTTATGTTCATTTCTAAGAACATCTTGAATATGATTAAATACTTTATTAACATATGTTTTAGATAATGGATATTTGATTCTCTTATCAATAAAATATGATGGTAGATTTTTACTTAAAAATGTAGATACTTTATTACCTCCATGACCATCATAAATACCAAAATAATTTATATTAGATATATTTTCTTTTTTAAGTAATACATTGTGTTTATCTTCGTTTGATTTTCTTAGCCCTTGTAATGAAATATAATCTGCTATCATAAAATAGTATATAATACTTTAATATAAAAAAAAAATTTTATAAATAATTTAATAAACGGTTGCGTTTATTAAATTATTTATAAATTAAAAGTTTCTTTTCTTATTTGAGAAGATTTTGAAAGAAATATTGGTTTTATAATTTTCCATTTATTTTTATAAAAATTGTTATTATTATTTATTTTAATACATTTAATTCTAGTATTAATAGAACTATTGTTATACCATATAATATATTTTAAAATATTATTATTAATATTATATATTTTTTTTATTCTAAAACAGATATCAGTACAATGAAAATCTAATGATTCTAATAATAATTCATTTGGGTGAATAGATATATAATCAATTTTATCCATATATGGTAAATTAAAAAGTAATTTACATTTATATGAATTATTTACAAATCTATAATACCAAATTTCAATAAGTTTATTAATCATTACAATATCTCCTTTTAATCCACCATATGATTTTCTAAACAATAAAGAATATAAATAATTTTTATTTTTTTCCGAAATTTTAGTAGATGAATATATATCATTTAATTTAAATTTCTTATTTTTAAGTTTATAATTTAAATATTTATTATCAAAATATAAAAATTCTGATATATATGCGACTGATTTTATAATATATTTAATAATTATATCATTTAAAAAAAATCTTTTTGTTGTTAATATGTATAACCAAAATAATGTATTAAATCGTTCCATTATATATACATCTTCTATAATTATAATACATATCCTTCTTAATAATTCTGAAAGTCCTATTTGATTTTTATTTTCATCAATAATTAAACACAAGGATATAGCAGTTTTAATAGATAAAGTAGTAAGTTGTCTTCTTATACATTTTTGTAAATTACTTTTTAAAATAGGGATATGTGATTTTTTATATTTATAATTATTATTTGTAGAAAATTCTATATTAGAATGTAATTGTTTTTTAAGATCATTACAACAACATAAAAGTACTTTAATATTTTTTTTATTATATTTCCAATTTACAGTAGTTAAATAATTATATTTTTTTTTTTTTTTTTTATCCCAGAAAGTTGTTTTATATAACCAATCAAAATGAAAATATAATTTATTAATATTATTATTACTACCGAACCATTCAGTAATATCACTCATAATATTTATATATAAATAAATTAAAATATATTTAAATTATTTATGAATATAATATTCAATTTTATAAAAATTGAATATTATATTCATAAATAATTATAAAAATTGTAAAAATATTAAATAAATATAATGACAGAAATTGTAGACTCTGATTGGAGGAATGAATTAAGAGTTGGAGATAAGATAAATGCATTAGATAGTGATAATGTTTGGTATGAAGCATTAATAGTAGGTGATGATTTTAAAAAATCAATAAAAATAAGATTTATGGGTTGGTCAGAAAAATGGGACTGTTGGTATGGAAGAGATAGTGAAAGAATATCTGAGAAATATAGTAAAGTACCTAATTGGAGACCATTTTTAAAGTGTGGTATGAATATAGAAATAAGTAACAATCATGAAGTTTGGGCTTCAGCAACAATAAAAAAAATAGATAAATTCAAAGATATGATTGAAATTATAATTCCACCAAACGGTGAAGAAATAGAAATGGATATAAATAGTCCATTAATAGCGGAACAGTATACACACTGTGGATATAAAAATTCTGTCACTAATGAGGTAAGACAAAAAATGTTAGAAAAATCACGAATTTTGTTCGAAAACATAAAAAAAAAAGAATTAGAAAGTAATAAATCATTATCGGTATTTTTAAATAATAAAATAATTAGTGATATAAAACTAAAATTATCGGATGATTCAATAATAAATGCACATAAAATAATATTAATATCAAAATCAAAATATTTTAATAATATGTTTTTATCACAATTAAAAGAATCAAAAAAAGAAATAATTGAAATAAAAGATTATTCATATGAAATATTTTTGAAAATATTAAAATATATTTATAGCGATAATATAGAATTTAATAATGAAAATTATATGGATATATTAGATGCATCTAATTTTTATCAAATAGATAGTTTAAAAAATAAAATACAAGATTATTTAATTAAATATATGTCAATAATAAATACTTTTGATATATTAGAAATATCATATATTTATAATTTAGAGAAAGTAAAATATAAATGTTTAAAGTATATATTTTTAAATTATTTATCAATAAAAAAAAAAATGAAATAAAAACACAAAATGAATTTAATAAAATAAAATTATTTTTGATTGATGAATTAAATAAAGATTTAGATAAATTAAAAGATTTAATACATATATATAACAAGTGTTTTTTTGTTGATCCTAAACAAAAAATATTTGATGAATGTAATATATATACAAGTGTAGATTTATATATAAATAATTTAATAGAAACATGTAACCATTTTTGGTCACAATAATAAAATAATTATTTTATTATTTAATTATTTTATTATTTATAAGTAAACTTTACATTGATTGTTTAATGGTGGGCATTTTTTTTTACAATTATCATTAGAAATAGAACATTGATTTTCTTTTGTATACAAAGTAAAATTCTCAGATTCATTTACAGAAGATCCAATAATTGGTTCTGTTTTATTATAATAGTAAGCAGGAGAATCAATTGAAAAATGCATTCCTTTATATTCTTCGTTTTCAATAAGGAATTTTATTGCTTCACTTAGTGTCGTATCAGATTTATTCATTTGTTCATCAGCGTTTCCGCCATAAGCATATCCAATGTATTCAACAAGAGGTGAATCTATACAACAATCATAATCATCATTTTTATCTAAGGGTTCATAATCATCTCCAATACACAAAAAGGATCTTTTTATTCCATTACATGCATAAGTTATTCCTGTTTCGCGCGAAACAACTGTTCTTTCATCACATATAGATTTATTATTGTTATTAGTATTTTGATTAGTATTGTAATACACTTCATCATTATCTAGTAATACACAACCAGTATCAAGTGATGAATTATCAACAACGCCCTTCCATTCTTTTTGATTTGCAATAGCCCATGATTTACATTTTCTATTTTGCAAATCATTACTTCTATCACTATAATCTTTACAATTTTTACCTGAAGAAGGTTCGAGAATAAAATATCTTAATTTATCTGATAATTTTGTTTTACATAATTGTGTATCATTTCCATGACCATCACCAGATGAATTAACAGTATCAATACCGCTATATTCATTGTACATAACCCATTTATTTTTTCCTTTATTATCAACTTCACCGGAGTAATAGTAACATTTACCTGGTACAATTTTTTCATTTTTACCAACATTTCTCCATGTATATTCTGGATTTGTGTCCGCAAATTTTTTACATTCTTCTTCCGTTAATGAATATGCAGGTGGGCATTCTCGTCCTTCAGGAACAGGTTTTGCAAAATCGGCATCAGTTGATATTGTAGTGTCTATATCATATTTTGTCTTTATACAATCACTAATAAAAGAATTCATGCCATCATTATCAGAAATTGGTTTTTTTAATATTTCATCTCTATTAATATCAAATCCAGTAGAAACAGTATTGAATGTTTGATTTTTATTAACTTGAATTATTTGAGAAGTACTATTCTCATCATAACTTTCTTTATAATTAGTATTATAACAAACTCTTTCATTAGAAGAGTTATTTTCAACTTGAATTAATCTTCTTTTGATATCAACAGGAGTATCAATTAATTCAGGACCATTATAATTATTTTTATAAACCTTATTAATATTTTCTGAAAAATTTGTATCTTCTGTATTATATTTATTACAACTATCACTTAATCCATGTTTGCCATAATCATTACCACAATAACATTTTTCAGATGGAGTGATTAATTTATAAATATTGTTATTTTCTGATTTAAAATAACCTTTATTTTTTCTATTTGAATTATATGGATTACTTTCACATTCTTTAAATGGTGATATTTTACATTTTTTTGTAGAATTATTATAAATAAAATATTTACCTTTATTCACTTCATTAGCTTTATTCGCGCATGATAATAATGAATCAAATGTTCCTGGAAGTTCTTCTGTACGAGAACAATCATTATCGATTGCTATTTTTTTATAAAAAGGAGAAGGTTTAGTCGCTTGAATACCAAAATATTTATAACCAGTACATCTTTTTGAACATTCTTCTACATTGTCCCTAGAATTATCATTTATGGCATATATTCCATTTTTTAATGGATTATTTTTACATATATATGTTCTACCATTATAATTACCACGTTTTTCATTTGTATATTTATTATTAAACCAATATAAATTATCTCCATCTTTAAAGCATCCTTTTTGTGCCCAATCTCTTTCATTATCACTCATATCAGTTCCAGTATAACTTATGCCCAAATTTTTTGCTGCTATTTCACATTCTGATTTTTCAATAATATCTGATTCATGATTACATAATTTAGATTGTGTTTTAAGATAATATTTATTTTTTTCAATATTATTATCTGTAACATCACTTTCATTTATGTTCTCAATAGATTTTGTTAAATAATTACAATGTATTTCTGGCTCATTTGAAATACATTTGTATGTATCACTACAATCAATATTTTTATTATTATTATCTTCATTGTAATAAATTTTATTGTCAGTATGTTTAAAACATCCTTTTGGTCTTTCATCATTTGTGAATGAATCAACATCCCATTCTATTCCCTCGGTATTATTTGCATAATTTTTGCACTCATCTTTCGATAAAGAATTAAAATTTTTTCCATTATCTTTAAGTTTAATTTTATTATTAGAAACATAACTAAATACTTTATTTGATGTATTAAAATTATCATAAATTAATTTTGCACACATATTTGGTGTAGGATTATTTTCAAATTCCTTCATATAATAATTACTATTTTTTATGTTATTAACGAATGGTTTAATATAATTATTTGTGATACCGTAATCATTATTTAATTTACTAGGTAAATTTTTACCGTCCTCATTTTTAGGGCGTATGCCACAATTTCCAAAATATTTATTAATAATATCTTCATTATTTTTTTGGATACAATGGTCTCTGTCTGCACATGTTACTGAAGTTGTTTTCCTGTTGTAATAGATTTGATTATCATCTAATTGTTGAATAAAACAGCCTGATGGATCAGCATCCCATGAACCAGCACTATTCCATTTATTTACAGACTTTCCATAAGCCTCACATTCAGCTTCACTGACGCTTAAATCAGGCATACCAATGGCCACTTCTTTAAAAAAATTGTTTTTTCTAGACAAATTAGGTTTAGAATTATCATTAGTTATAATTTTTGTCCATAATATTTTATTTGAATCACATACATTACCCATATAAGTAGCATAACCACCGATTGTAGTGTCACCACATAATTGTTCATCATGAGAATAAATAGTTTTATAAACATTATTTGATATACCTTCATTATCATAAATTTTTAAAGAGTGTATATATCCATTAAAATTATTATCATTATTAATATGAGAGCCAGAACCAATAGTTATGAAATAATTATTTTTTTGGATACATGGGTATTCACTTGTACAAGCTTTAGATCCTTTTTCATTCCATCTTAATTGTGAATCATCTGTTTTAGAACAACCTAAAGGCCATCCTTCCCAATCCCATGCACTTGCATCAGTAATACCCATTTCTGATGCAGCTTGATAACATTTTTTTTCAGATAAAGAACCATCTGGGTTTCCAGTTTTCACTTCTATAAATTTAGATCTATTAGTAATTAATGTGTCAATATCTAAAGAATTACTTTCTTCATTTTTTTGATTAACCATAATTTTAATTTTTTTTAATTTTTTATTATAACAAAATGACAGTAGATATCTTTTTCCTAAATCAACTTTTTTAGAATATTTTTTTAATGCAGTACTATAACCAAAAATAATTTCTTTATCTTTATTAATACCTCCATAAAATCCACTATTACTATTTTCATGATGTCCTCCAATATGAAATAAATGTTCATTTACAGTAGGAGTAGCCTCAGGTAAAGTTATATCAACATCAATTTGGAATTCATTTATATTATTATCAAAATATGCACATTTATTCAAAACAGTATTTTTTTTTAAATTGGAAATAGAATAAATAAGTAATTTAGATTTTATTGTTTTATTAGGATATTTATTGGTAATACTAATATAATTATTTTTTTTTTCATAAATAGCGCCAATTTTAGATTCATCTATTTTACACATTTTATTTGTTGAATATCTACATTTATAAAAAGGTGATATTGAGAATCTATCACAATTTTTTTCATTATTACATAAATTTTTACAAATATCAGTATCTTTTGTATCATATTCCTTATAATTATCAACACATATTCCATTTTTAATTTCTTTATAATTTATTTCAATATCTGATTCTAGTATACCTTTATCAACAGGTAGATCTCTATCATCTGATTTATCTTTATTACAACTAATGTAATTTAAATTTTTATCTGATGTATATGTAATATTATTATTTTTTTTATCATATATTGTACCACCATTAAAATTATATCCATACTCATCAATATTCCAAGTAAGTGGATAATTTTTTTGTGTATATTCATCTATTGTAGTACTACATTTATTATTATCAGATATTCTACAACCAAATCCCTTAGTCCCATCTTTTTTATATTTTCCAAAAGAAAACCTTAAACAATTTGGATTATCTAAACATTTATCTGCACATTCTTCCAATGAAGGATTCCTATCATCATTAAATGGATTAGTATAATTATCAAAACAATCTCCTTCCTGTATAGCATTAAAGAATGAAGTAGAAATTTTTTTTGTTTCTTCAACAGTTTTATTTAATAAATATGTAAAACTAAATGAAAATTGTTCATTATATAAAGAAATATCTGAATCTGGTGATATAACTAATTCAAATTCAAAATTTGATGTAGTATTATTAAAATTAATACTAGATATATATTTGTTATCACAAATATATGGTAAAGATAATGTTTTATCCATTGGTAATAAATTTTTAGGTAATTTAAATAATATAATTTTTATTGGTAATTTAGTTGATTTTTTACAAATATACCTTCTGTTAAGGCTTTGTGGCTTAGTAGCACCAGCTATACTTTTGTTAAAATATAAAACATGGTCAGGAGATTCAACTGTTGTATTTGGATCACCAGATATAAAACATCCATGTGGTATAGTATCATTTGTAGAAGAAACCACATTTAAATTATAACCTAAACTATCAGAAATATTTTTACATTTTTCTGCTGACTTAATTGGATTATCACATTTCAAATCATCTGAAGAAGGTACAGATATTAATTCATAATTTTTATCTGGAATTTTATTTATTTTAATAGTCCCTTGTATAACAACTGTTCTATCTTCTACCGATATATTAGGTTTAATATATCGTATTTCTTCATTATCCATATTTACACTATCTTTTATATTTAATCTAATTCCTTTATTTATACTATAAACAATCCCATCAAGATAAATAATATTAGGTATTTGATCATGATTTTTATCTATTTTTACTTCTGCAGTATATGAAAAATCAGAGGCAGTTACATGCTTATTTGAATTACTTACTAAACAAGTATTATAATTTTTGTTATGAGAATAATATTTATAACCTCTTTGTCCTGCGACATTATGACATTTATTTACGGTATATCCTTCAGATATCAGTTCACCTAATTCCAATTTACAATTGGTACACAATTCATTACCTTTAGTATAATATATTATACTATTTAGTTTATACACAAGATTACCATTCTTTTTAAGATGTAATATACCAATATTATTGCCACTAGTTATAATAGGGAAAACTAATTCACCAAAATCAACAGGAATAAGTTCTACTGGTAATTTAGTAAGGATTATTTCATTATTATTAATAGGAAGAGTATTATTAATATTTATACAACCACTCAAATAAACAATACCACCTATTTGGATCCAACTAGGACTTTCATATTTATCATCTAATTCAGTAATATTATCACTTAACTCCAATTTATTTTTTAAATTAATTGGATAACTAATATTTATTTTAATATTATTGTTATTATTTAAAAATTTTTTATTATGTATAATTACTTGCCCATTAGGATAAATAAATAATTTAGTTAACATTTCTGTCCCTTCAAAATAACCATTATTATCATTATATTTAATGTAAAAAACTCTAATTTTTTTTGGTCTAAATTTATCAGGTAAAATAAATAATATATTTAATCCATTTTTATTTATATAATTCTGCTGTATATATCCATTTATGTATACAACACCATTATACTCTTCTATATCTATACCATCATTTTTAATATTTTTCATATAATATATTCTTTCCTTTTTAATGCATTTTGTTGGATAGTTTGCTGAATCTTTTTTACCACAATCAACATTACTCTTTGCAGTATTATAATAATAAATATATCTATTATTAGTTGAACTATATTGTTTTACGCATCCACTTGGGTAATCACTTGAATCAAATATATTACCAGTTAGCCAAGATCCAAATGAATTTTCGGATAATTTTTTACATTCTTCTCTGGACACAGTAGTATCAGCTTTACCTGAAACTTCTTCAGAATATTCATCATAATATTCTTTATTATTACATTGTGTACTTATCCAATCTGTACTTGAACCACCTGAATTATTATCATCATTATCTTTTGCTGCATTCATAGTATAACAAGATTTAGCACTTTTTTGAAATACAGCTTGTTTACAATCTTTATTTTTTTCACAATAAGATAAACATTCATCCCATGTAGTAGAAGAACCATAATTTAAATTTGATGAAATTGGTATTTCACTCCCAGTTGTAAAACCTTTTCTCCAATTATCATAAATTTGACAGTTTCTCCTGGGTTTTTTTTTTATTTCTTTAGAAAAATCATTTTTTAATTTTATAGGAAAACTATTTTTTATATTTCTATCATAATTTAATTCATATTCAATTACTTTATTATTAAATAATTTTTTTTTCCATATTGGATTTTTATTTTCGTCCAATAAAATTATATTTGCTTCATCTAATTTATTATTGTTACCTTCTGGATTATTAATAATTATTTTAGAAATGTTTTTTTTTGACCCTAAGTCCAATATAAATTCTCCTTTTTTGGTTTTTATATAATCGGAAAAATTTTCTACAATATCATTAACAGAGTTTGAACCAGGAAATTTATCTAATATTGTCTTATAAAATTCCCTCCACGGAAATTTAGGTAAATTATAACTTCTTTCATATGTATATAATACATGATAACCACTCCCTTGAACATCCCAATGTCCTCCTTTATCTTGAAATAATTTATCCCAATCACCACCTGAATATCTTGGTAAAATATTAGCAACAATTGAATTGACATCAATATTAATTCTTTCAGTGCCATCTTCTTTAATTAAATTAGGTTCATTTTTCATAAGAAAATTAATAAATTCTTTCCATGAAGGTTTCAAAGATGGTATATTGGGTATTTTTAAAGTATTTTTATTTAAAGCAATGTTATTGTTTTCTGAGTCAAAAACTTTAATTTCTGAAAAAGAAATGTTTTTTGGACTTTGAATTAATATATATCTTCCTTCAAAATTTTGATTATTGATTTCTTTAGGAATAGTATATATATGTTGATTTTTATTCCATGTACTAGTATCTGCACTTGGTTTTCCATTATATAATTTATAACATCTCGAATTATTTGTTTCTCTACCTATTCCCAAACAATTAGGGTCATTCATACAATCATTCATACAACTTCTAATATTTAAATTATTAGAATGTAATATGGTTTCACCATCCCACCATTTATTTTCATAATCCCAATTATTAAAATATGAATTTTTTAAAATAAGATTTTGTCTATATTTTTCTTCAACTTCATCTGTAATTGGACAGCAAATAGTTTGATCACGAAAATCATAATTGTTTGTTCTTTCTGACCATTTAGGTTCTCCATTATATATTTTACATGGTTGATAATTTTTATTACCTACATAAATCCATTTTTTAATAGGATTTTTTAAATTATTTTGATCTGTAATTGAACGCCATGCATCTTTATCTTCTACTAAAAGAGTTTGATTAATTGTATTATTAGGGCAAATATCTATATCATAGCATAATCTTTTACCTTTGAGTGCACATAGTAATTCATTATTAGTCCACGATGAATTATTTGTTGATTTTTTAATTTGTTGTTGATTTAATTTTAATATTTTATTAGAATTAGTATTAATATTTGTGTTATTATGATATTTAAATAATTTATCTAGATTTTTATTATTATTACATTTATATTCTCTACTATTAAAAGTATTAATATTATCTGATAAATAATCACTAACTTTATAAGATGTTAAATCTACATTACCTTCTGCAATTGTTTTTAGTACATTAGTTCTATAATGACCTATTTTAAATTTTTTTAAATTATTACATCCTTCACCAGTTGCTAAAACCTTAATATTTAATTTATCATAATTATTTGAATCTGATAAAACATTTTCTTGATGCCAAGTACCTGAAGCAGCGGTACATTGTTCTTTTGTGTTTGCATTTATTCGTGAAGTAGTGGTACTATTATAAGAACAATCATTTCCAACACAACATGGATATTCATTTAATTTAACATCATAAACAGTACCTTTGCAAGAGTCATCATTAAAAGTAAATAGTGATCCAGGAGATATAAATCCAATTCCATTATTTTTATTTTTTAATGCATCTTTAACTCCAACGGTAGAAAAGTTAGATGATAATCTAAAAGATATATCTTTTTTTACTGAACAATCACCACAAGCAACTTTAATATCATTAATTGTATTTGTATTAACAGCATCATTTATAATATAATTTGATAATTGTTCATTACCGTTTTTATCAATATATATTAATTTAGAACTTTTACACTTACCCCAACAAGAGTCACCTTCCTTACTAATTTGATTATTACATTTATTTTCAGAACAATTATTATAAACAACACCTTTGATTCCCCTTAATGGGGAATGACCATCAGGTATCTTAAATTTATTTATTCTTTTATAAGAAGAATCATCAGATTTAAATATATTATGAATAAATAAGGTATTACAATACTTATTACCTTCATAAATATAATAATTGTCTCTTACATCATTACATATTTTATTATTATCACAAAACCCAATGGAATTATCATTTTTTTTTCCAACATAATTATCTAAATAAACTGTTGTAGATAAATTATTATTTTTCAAATATAAATCCCAAGAATTATTATCAACTAATTCAGTATCATCATTTTTTATTGATTTATTTAAAATAAAATATTCATTACTAGATTTATTATGATTTATACCACCACAACGATCATCATTATCACAATATTCTTTTGCTTTGTCAAAATTATTAAAATTTATAATACTGTATAAATTATAATCTTTATTATGAACACCAGCTGTTTTCTCATTTCCTATTTGACAATATGTCCCATTATTTTTTATACTAAAAAATTTTGAATTATAATTTTGTGCAATTAGTGCACAACTATCTACAGTAAAAGAACCACTTTGTTGTTGAAAACCTTCACCACCCGTTAATATATAATTTTTATAAAAAATAGATGGTTTTCTTACATTCATTAAAGAATCATTATTAAATTTATTACTTAATAATGTATAATCATTTCTTTTAGGTGGCGGTGGTTTTATATTATGAAAATACTTTTCATATTTGTCTAATTTATTATTAAATTTATTTAAGTAATTTTTTAATTTATTATTTGGAGGAGATTTATAATCTGGTGTATTATATCTATCATCAATAAAAAATTTGTTTTTTATTAAAGTACAAGAATTATATTTTCGTGGAACTTTATTATTCGATATAAGTGATGAATCACCATAATTAATTGTTGGTCCTTCTTCAGAATCAATAAATTGTCTAGGAATTAAAAATTTTGTATTTTCATTATTTAATTCGTATGATTTATAACCATTTATAAATTTACACATATATTTCTTTTCAATTATATCATAGTTTCTATTTATACCAATACATTCTTTCGCATCATTGCATTCTTTTTTTATATCTAATAATTCATCAATATTATTACAACTTTTTCTTTGTTTTTTAGCAAATATTATTTCATTATCAGGAATTTCTTTATTGCAATCTATATAATATTCATTAGAAGGAAAATGTTCAGTATCAACTTCTAAAAATTTAATTTGTTGAATCATAACAGATAAATTTGATTTTATTTCTAATTTAATATATGACAAATAAGTATTTTTAGAAAATAATATTTCTTTTTCTTCATTTTCAGAAGTAAAAATTAGTTTATCTGTATTAGATGGAATTTCCAATAAAGCTAATTGTGACCAATTTTCATTATCAAATGAGCCACTAATAGTTATACTAGTTGGTGAATATTTTAAAAGATCGTCTGAATCAGGCCCTTTAATAACACAACCTCTTAGAAATACATTTTTTTTAAAATTATAAATAAATGACGCATTTGTAGTTTTCAATTGAACATTCCCAGAACTTTTAAATATATCTTCTTTTTTATAACTTTTTACGCATGAATGATCATCTGTACAATTTGAATCATTTGATGAATACCACCAATATTTATCATCATGAAAAACACAACCATTTGGATGTCCTGAACCAGGGTTTCTTTCAAGCATCTCACCACCCGGATTTTTTTTACCTAAAATCAAACATTTTTCTTTTGAAATATCAGGATCTGATGATCCTGATTTACTAAAATAATTATCAAAATCTGAATTCAACGTTAAATGTCCTAAATTAATATCTTTTTCTTCAATATCCTTATTTCTTTTATCATCATGATAATCTAATATATTATTTGTAATGTCTTTAACACTAAATAATCTATTACCTTCATCACTTCCAAGCGATATACCATCATTTAATGTGTTCACATCTGTATTTGTAAAACTTTCTTTAACATTTGTACTTGATAAGTTAAATTTTCCGTCATTCCTATAAATTATACGATCACAATTTTTATCATTTAAACATGCCAATTTAGCGTCTTTTAATGTATCAAATGGGAGGCCAATAACATTTTCACCAAATGATTTTTTATTTTTACTCCAATCTTCTATTTGACCACCAGTTGGATATAAACCACGTTGACATAATTCATAATATTCTTTTGAAATATCTTTTAATTGTGAACAATCACTAATAGTATTCTCACCATCACCTAAAATAGAATCATTATATACTAATGATGGATATATTTTGTTTTGTTTATAAGTGCTCCAATTATAATCATTAACTATATCATTTATATCATCTCCTAATTCTGTATAACATTTACAAGTATTATTTCCTCTAGTAGATTCAATAAAATCAATTTTTCCAAATTTAATAGTTTCTTTTGAAAATAAATTAATTTTTAAATAAAGTAATTTTCGTGGTTCAAAATTAATATTATATTTTTCTGATGGTTTATTAAATAATTTAGTATTTCTATTCTCAATGATTTTAATTAATTTCCATTTTTTATTATCTTCTGATGAATATATTGAAACTTTATTTGGAGCATGAGATAAATTATCTTTTGGACCTGTTATAACCATTCCAGAAATAAGTGTTCTATCATCAAATTCATATTTAATATGAATTTCTTTATTTGTAAACCAAACATCATCAATATTATTAAATATATTTTCAATTAAATATTTCGAATTTTTTAAATTCCCATTTGTAGTTATATTATTTTTATTTAATAAATTAGAATCAATAATTTTTTTTTTATTATAATTTTCAAATAAAAAATATTCTGTATCACAATTTTTACTATTTTTTGCGGTTATTGAACATAAATTTTTAGTCATACTATATCCACTACCTAAATTAAATAATTTTGATTTAGATATAAATCCATCCTTCTTAAATAAAGAATAAGTTTTTGGGCATTCATTAATTATAGATGAGTTACCATTTTTCTTACATAATCTCTCTCCTTCTTTTATATTTCTATTTACAATTTTTTCACATTTAAATTTTTTATTTTCATCAATATATGAGCATGATTTTGCAAATTCAAAATTAGTACATAAGGGTAGTCCATCTTTTGAATAACCACAATTTAAATAATTATCATTACCCATATCTTTATAATAAGAATATTTTTTATTTCTAATTGCTAAATCACAAATTTGTGGATTTTTTAAACAACTATCTACTTTTGTTTTCCCAACCATTTTCTCAAAAGTAATTAAATTATTATTTTGAATACATTTTCTCTCTGGTGTACATGGAATATTATTATTGTTTGTAGCAAAATAATATTTATTATTTTGTTTCAAACATCCTGATGGAGATTCTCCATAAGTAGAAATACCTGTTAGACCTGTTGCTCCTTTCGATTTTGCATATAATTCGCATGCCTCTTTAGAAACATATGATGATGTATTTTTTTTTGCAGGTATTCCACTAGATATTTCTTCATAATCATTTAAAACACCACCATCGTGCATAAAATTTTTATTATTTAATTTATTTAATACAAATGATGCTCTTTTATATTTTTTATTATAAATAAATCCACTACATAATTTATCAAATTGATTACATTTTTTTTTTGCATTTTCAATTGATATTCCCGTTATATCAGATATTCTAGATTCAGATATATTTTTTATATCAGGTATTCTATTTTCATATTCATAGTATAACCAATTAATATTATTATCACATTTTTTTTTAAAATCACCAGGACAATTATCTATATTTGCTTTTGATAAAGAAAATTCACATGAATCACTATTTATTAAAGTACCATTTAAAATATCATATGATTCAATATTTTTATTTTTATTTATACCATTACATTCTTTATTATTTAAACATTCATTTTGTGCTTCATTTAAAATATCTTTTGTTTGATCAACTTTATTAATATAAACCTGTCCTTCTGGATCATTTTTAATTATACATTGTTTGTCTTCAGGACATGGTATATTTAAATCCATATTATCAGAACAAGAGGAATATCTGCAATCATGTGTAGATGATATTGAAAATTTATTACAATTTGGTTCATTTTTACATAATTCCATACAAGTATTTACATCTGTAGTTGAATTATATTTATAATATTTGTCACAATAACCAGATATAGTGTTAGATAGTTCATATTTTTTCTCTGTTGAAAATGTTTTTAGTATATCACCTTCTAAACATTTGCTATCATCATTAATAAAACTATTATTTAATTCTTTGCATAAATTTTTATTATTATTAATAAATGAACAATATTTATAATCTCTACAATCTGCCTTTTTCTTCTCGAAATAGCCACTATTTGTTTTTTTAATATCTCCTTTTTCACATACAGAAAATAATTTACAAACACCACTACTAAATGAAATTGCTTTACAATCATCATTTTCACGACATAACAATTTACATTTATTAATATTATTTACATTTTTTTTGGTAAATTTATTTTTATGAATACAATCATATTCTTTTTCAATAAAATCATAACAATTTGTTGATTTAACTTTTAAGAAATTATAATTTGGATCAATAGTGTCTGGTTTATTTCCATTTGCACAACAAGATACTTTTTTTGTATTTACATTATACATAAAAAATTCTGTAGGACAATTTAATAAAACATCTTTACCTGCATCATCAGTGTTATCATAAACACCTAATTCTTTTACTCCAGTTAGATTAGCACATTGACCACCTCTAATTGCTGAAACACTAACATTATTTGGATCTAGCATTTCTAATGTTAATTCAGTTTCAACTGTATTTTTATCAATATCATCAATTTTATCTTTTATAGATTCATCTAATACATTTGCATTCTCTGTTTCTATTTTATTAATATGTTTATAATCATTTTCTTCTTCAAGAATACGAATTGTTAAATTTAATATATCAAATGCTTGTTTATCTGATATATGATTATAAGTATCACTATCTTTAATATCTATTCTTTCATAAAAATCTCTATTTTTCCTAATTTGAGCTTCAATTAATTTATATAAATTATCTGAATAATTTATTTTTTTCATTAAAATATCTTTATCTCCATTTAATTTATTTAATAATTTTTCACGATCATTATTATCTTTTATTTTACTTGCAGTTATCATTTCATTTTCTAAATTAAATGATTCTTCACTTAATTTTCTTAAATTAAATTTAATTACATCTTTTTTACTTTCTAATAAATTAGTATTATTTTTAATACCATTAATTATTCCCATCAATGTACCTGGTTTATCTTTATTAGTTAATTCATTTTTTAAATATACACCATTTATTAATATAAATGTTATTATAATGATTATTAAAAAAGATATTATTGAAAATGTCATTACAACACTTCCCCCTGTTTGATTTTTATATTTATTAAATAACATTATATATAGATTATATATAATCTATATATATAAAAAAATCAATTAATTTTTTATTTTTTTTTTTATCTTAAATAAAAATGATTTTAAATAGTTTAAAAATAATTATTTCAATCACTATCACTTTCATCTTCAATTGAGTAATTATTAGTAATTATATTTCTTCTGCATAAAGGGCATGTCTGTGAAATATTTAACCAATCATTTATACATTTATTATGATAAAAATGTTTACATGGTAATAATTTAATTTCCTCATTTTTACAATAATCATCAAAACATATTATACAATTTGATTTTGTATTATTAATATATATTAAATTATCTTTAATTTCATAATTTCCTAATTCAATATCACCATCATAATCATAAACTGGTAAATTATTAACTATATCTTCATCTGATCCTATTCTTAAATAAGGTCTAGTACTTGATAAACAATATCCTAAAAAACTATAAAATCCTGGTATAATTGATGCAAACAATGGGAAAAAAAAAGATAATGATTCTTTAATAATAATTATTATACAATAAATACTATATAATATATTATTATTAAAACAATTATATAAATATATTCCTATCATATAAAAAACATATATTTGAACAATTGTTGATATAAATAATAACATTTTATAAAAAGATGGTATTATAAATATTTGATCTCTGACTATATTACTATCAGCGATTTTTAAATAAGTATAAGATAAAAGGACTGTTTTAAATAAATAAGTTAATATTAAATCAAAATATGTATTTATACATTCATTGCTTATATTTATTAAATCACTATCAAATATAATTAATGATAAAGATATTAAAGAAAATATTACATTTATAATTGATGCTATATTATAAAATATTTTAGATCTATTAAATGTGTTATACATTTCGTATTGCATATTTTCTCTAGTTAATCTTATTTCTTCATTAATATTTTCATTTAAATTATTATCATTTGAATTATTGTCATTTAAATTATTATCATTTGAATTGTCATTTGAATTATTATCATCTAAATTATCATTTGAATTATTATCAGAATTATCATCATTATCAATATAATTATTAGAATTATATATATTATCTTCAACATTATCTAATAAATTTACATTCATTATTAATTAATTAAGATTTTATTTATAGTAAATAAAATCTTAAATATTTTATTTTTAAATTTTTAATTAATATTATTTATAATAAATATTCCCTACATTCATTTTAGATTGATCTATATCAATAATTTCATTTGCTGAATAAAATAAAGAATTCCAAGGTGACTTAACTTTTGCTGTTGAGACTACATTATTACCATCACACCTTGAACCCCAAAATGAGAATTTATCTATAATGTCGGCTCTAATAAATGTTTCATTCTCATTATCAAATTTGTTAGCTGTTTTATTTTCATTCTCAATCCAAAGATCCAAAAGGATCTTATTGACTATTTCTTTTTTGGAATAATTTTCAAAACTTGTCCCAAGATGTTTTTTGTAGAATGCAATATATGCTTCCATATCACCTTCTGTATATCCAGATATTTTAAATAAATGTCCAAAGTCAGTGCCTGCTTTTATCTTCCCATCCGCCCTTTTATATTCCTTTTTTAATTTTTTTTTAATTTTTTCATAATTATTATTTTTAAAAAAGAAACCTGGTGGATAATTTCCCAATAATTTTATATCATTATGTGATGGTAAAAAATATGGGCATTCAGCACCCCAATAACAATATTTTTATTCATCAGAATCTTTATATACACAATTTTTTGCATTATGTGTATAACATAGATCTTTACATTTTTTTGGAGTAAGGTTATCTATTAATTCCATATCTCCATATTTTTTATTACTTAGATCATTTGGCATGTCTGCTCTTTCTTTTTTATATATATCTTTTTTTTGTTCAATAAGCATATTTCTAATTAATTTCGGATTTGTAACAGGGGTATCCTTTGAATCGGTACAAGCGAATCCTCCAACTAATTTACAACCATTATGAAAATCAAGATAATTTTTTAAACATAATCCTGATTTTACATTTTGATCTATTTCAATTTCATGTGTAAATGGCTCTTGAGAACTTGAATTGAAATATTTCTTACTACTTATCATGCCAACACATTTTGTCTTACCATCTTCAAAAAAATCAGACGATCCTTTTGTTGCATCTAATTCACTCTTATTTCCTATGAAAAAAGAACATCCAAATATATCTTCATCATCCTCGCACCATTTTTTGCATTTTTCGTCTGTATCAATTGTTTCTGGTGCTTTTTTAAAAAATTTTTTATTAGAAGAATGTGATGGCTGTTTTTTAAAAGAATAACCAACATTTAAAACACACTTTCTACATGGGTTACCTTTAATTGTCCTTCTTAAATCACAATCATTATCTATGGCATTTTTTACACCATAAATCATTAATGAATATACTATATAACAACAAATTATACATAATAACATTATCCAAAAATTACCACCTTTTTTTTTTTCACTTTGTTGATAATTATCATTGTAATTATAATGATTATTATAATCATTGTTATAACCTCCATTTAATATATTATATACAATTCTATACATTACCTATATATTTATAAAATATATTTTATTATTAATAAAAATAATAAAATAAATGATATTATTTATTTTTTTGATATTATATTGATTCTTTCATCACAATTAGTATCTAATTGTTCATACAATCCACAAAACATACCATTATTTGAAATATTTCCATCCAAAGCATAACCATGTAATATATTATCATCATGTAATTTAGTTAACCATTGATCAATTGGTCTATCTATTTTATTGTTTTTTAAATATTCCATAAGTATATTTATAGTTTTTTTAGTAAATAATATAGAATGTGTCCCATTATTACCATAATTTTTTGTTCTTTCTAAAAAATGATTTGTATCACCACATTTTAATTTACAATATCTAGTAAATCCTAATATATAATAATATTTATTCCAATCTTTTATTTTAACTATATCAAGAATTATTTTATTCCAATTATTATAAAAAATATCTTTTTCTAAAGATGGTATAGAATCGTCTTCTAAAAATAACATATATGGATAATTATGTTTATATGCAAATTTTAAAGCTTTATAAAATGATCCAGCTAACCCCCAAGCACCTTCCCAAAATTGTGGTTTTTTTCTAAGTAATGGTAATTTTAATAATTTTTTTTCATCATCTTTCCAATCTAGTGCTTCTATCAAATTTAATTTTATTTCATAATGACTATAAATTTTTTTTATTTGTGATATTCTTTTAATAGAAGTATCATTTTTTTTTAAATATATCATTAAAGAATGGGCGAATATATTTTTAATATCTAGATATGTAATATTATTATTATTAATATCAATACAAAACTTATTTCTAATTAAATAATGTATAGGATTGCTAGAATATCCTTTTTCATAATTTAAATTTATTATCATACCTTCTACATAAGTAGGTTTTTTTTTATATAAATTATAATAAACATTATTAAATAATAAATCTTCACAATTTCCATTAAAGTAATTAACAATTTTATTTAATAAGGCAAACTTTTTGTTCAATATATAATTCCAACATTTTTTGATTATATTTTTATCTAACATACAACATCCTGTTAATAAATAATTTCCTATAAATTCTTTATCTAAATTTATAGGTGCACTATAGCCATATTTATCACAATTTCTTATAAAATTACCATAAAATCCTAATTTATCTTTTAAATATTCATAATACATTTTTTCAATTAAAATATTTGATGGAAGTAAATCATCATCTAATATCATAATACAATCGTTTTTACATTTTTTATATAAATCAAATCTTCTAAAAGTAAGATACTTCTTATTATTTACAAAATCTTTTATATTTATTACTTTTTTACCTTTTATTTCAGTATAATGTTCTTTACTACCATGAGCAATTATTATTTCATCAATTAAATCTATATCATTTAATATAGGTATTGAATAATTCAAATTATCTGGTCTATTATAACTCAAAATGATTAAAGATATTAAATTATTTTTTTTATATTTTTTTTTTTTTTTTATATTTTTTTGTTGTACATTAAAATTTTCTTTTTTTTTATAAAAGATTGATATGATTATAAATAAAAAAAATATTATTATAAAGTAATAACTTCTCATTACTATATAATAAATTAATAAATTAATAAATTAATAAAATTAATTTAATAATTACATTATACTATTGCTTTAAGTGGTTTGAAAGCACTACTTCTTATATATAATTCATTTTTCCTTTGTAATTTTATTCCAGAATTATTGTTATGATGAGAATTAGGATGGTCTTGTGTATAAATATAAAGAGGTTCATCAAAGCACATAAATTTACCACCAGATCTTTCTAACACAGCAATCATTGTTGCAACATCTGTAGATGCTTTAAAATATTTATTATTTTTATCTTTAAAATATCTCAAAGGAACACTTGCAAATAATTTATATTTAAATGTTTTTAGATGGCTAAACCCAAAAAAAACATTCATACTTCTATATGAATTATTTCTAATAATATTTGGATAATCTCTATAGCAATCTACATTTATTGTTTTTTGTATATCATTATTATAACGTCTATAATAATTTCCAAATGTAACATATATATCATTTTTTCTATAAGCATTTTCAATAGTATTTAATACATTATCTCCATATAATTCATCATCGCCATCAATAATTATAACTACATCTTCTTCTTTGCAATTTAGTATTTTCATACCTGATATATTAGAATGCAAAGTTCCTTTATTTTTTTTCTTTTTTAAAGAATAAAAATTAGGAAATTTATTTTCATATTCATCCATTACTTTATATATTTCATCTACTTTTATGGTAGAAGCATCATCAATCATACAAACATCATAATCAAATGAATTTTTATTCCTTTTTTGTCTTACAATTGATTCTAAACATCTTCTTAATATTTCTGGACCCGGATTATAGAATGGTACTAAAATTTTTAGTTTAAAAGTTTTATTTGAAAAGTGTTCTTTTATATTATTAAACAAATATTGTTTTATAAAATAAATTAATAAAACTAATAAAATAATTTTTATAAAATAATATTTTAACATTATAATAATATATTATATTTTTTTATATTAATTCTTAATAAAATTATTTTCTATTTCTTCAATTAGTTTATATAATATATCTTCTATTATATCTTTATTTAATTCATCATTAATTATATTTTGATCTATTATAATTTCTTTTAAACAATTACTATCATCATTTTTTAAATTACTAATATTTCTTTTATTTATTATATCTTTATTTTTACTATTATCTTTTTTTATTTTTTCTATTTGTTTAGTATGAATTAAAATATCATTATATTTTTTATAATTCATAAATTTATTATTTTTTAAATGAGTATTTCTACAACAATATTTATAATTATTATAAGATTTTATAATATCATGACCCCAAGTGGTCATTTTATAATATTCTACATCACCTATTTTATCAATAATATACCAAGGATATATGTTAGTTATTAGCTCTGGATAATTTATAGTTAATATGTAAACTGTTTTTTTGAAATCATTTGGAGATATTGGTGGAGGATTTGAAAATAATGTTAAAATATCCTCTTTATATTTGTCGATAAATGATTCATAAGATAATCTATTCCATGGTTTTGAACCAATGATATTAGATAATTCTGTATTTATTTTCCCTATTTTCATAATATATCTATCAATATTTTTTATTTTATCTACAAATTTTTCTTTATTAATATAAGCAGCTATTAGAGTAGTTATTATAGATAATATATTACTTAATAATTTTATTATATAATTTAAAATAGAATTATCATCTAATGATATAAAAGTCGTAAAACTACTTATTGATGATATTATTATTAATATCCAAATAAAATAAGATTCTTTTTTTTTTAAATTAAACATAAAATGATAATTAACAACATAATAATATTCTAATTTATTTTTCCAATTCCTTAAGATTTCATTTCTATTATAATTCCAACCATTTATTAATGAAGATTTTTTTAAGTTAATAAATGATTCTGTATATAATTCAAATATTTTATTATTTAATTCTTGTGTTTTAGATAAATTAATTATATTTTCTTCTATATTTTCCCCTTTCATACTATTTATTTCGAAGTTATTTGAATTTAAATATTGATTAAACAAATGTGGTTTTGTACATTCATTATATTTTTGCCATGTTTTACTACCGTATCTTTTATCAGAATTTAAATTTGATCGATTATCATTATTTCCAATATTCATATAATAATTACTTTATTAATAAATTAATTATTATTTTTTTATGTTATTTTATATATAATTTATGTAATTAAAATATTATTTAATTAAATTACTTAATTATAATACTGTATACCATTTTGAATAATGTTTAGAACATTTTTTTAATATAACTTTTTCTAATATACCATATTTAATTTTTATTTTTTTTTTAATTTTATCAATCTCTGATTTATTAAATTTTCTATCATAGCGATATGCAAATGAAATATGTGCATCTTTAGGCCACCATATAGGTTTTACACTATTATCATCTATTTTTATATTATATAGTAAAGCATAAAATTTATTTTTATCATCTATATCTTGTTTAATATCATCTGTAAATCTAATTTTTATTTTGTGATTAGATGATATTTTATTATATTCATTAATAGCATCATTATATTCTAATTTTGATTTTATTGTCATATGTGCACCGAATTCATTTATAATATTATTCCATTCATGATTTGCATTAGGTATAAACCATAAACAATATTTGAAATCAATCATATTATATTATATAATATTTAATATTATAATTATATTATAATATCTAATATTATATTAATATATTTATTATTTATATAATCAATAATGGATTATAAAAAATTATATATGAAATATAAAAAAAAATATTTGAATATGAAAAAAGGAGGCGCTCCTAAATTCTTGTGTGGTCCAGATATAGATTTTGTCCCAGAAGTTCATTTTAATACATTAGAAAGTATATTTTATAAACTAAAAGAAGATACAACTGATACACCACTTGAAGAAATTGTTGATGAATTACCATCAATAAGAATGGATAAAAAATCCGGCAAATGTATTGGGTGTAAGAAATTAATTGATGAATTGGTAAAAAATACAATGCCTTCTTTTGTAGGACCTAAAATATTACCAATAAAAACGGATAAGATATTATGGCTGCAGCAATTTACAGGGGTTCATAAAGGAGGAATGTGTACGGTAATGGGAGGACGCCGCAAGAAAAAGACGCGGAAGAAAAGAGGAGGCTTAATAAAAAAAAAAATTAAAATTAATATTGTTGATGAACATCATCATGCTTTGAAATATATATGGAAATCAACTGATAATAATATAAATAAAAATATTAAATTAATGCATTTTGATTCTCATCCTGATATGGGATGTCTGACATCAAATAATTTAAATAAATTAAAAAAAATCTTACCCAATATTTATAATAATTCTTTTTCAAAAAAAAAATTATTAGATATTGCAGAAATAGGTACTTGGGTTCCTGTATTAGTTTTACAAGGTTTAATAAATGAAATAATTTGGATATCTGGATATTGGTGCCATCAATTTGATGAAGGCTCATATGATTTAATTGTTGGTATCGATAAATATGATGGTTTAATGAAAGTAGCAAGTAGAAATGATTATAAAACAAATGCATTAGATTATTTTGGTACAGGAAATTGTGTAACTTCATATAAAAATTTAATTAAAAAAAGAAATTGGAAATTACATGTTATAAAATTTCCTAAAAATGGAAATTTAAAAATATCAAAAATTAATAAAATAAGTAATATTATTGGAAAAAATAAATGGATTCTCGATATAGATGAAGATTATCTAAGTACTAATAATCCTCATGGAATTGAATTTCAAAGTATGTTTGGGGAAAAAAATTTTAATATATTAAATGAATTATGGGATGCAGATATTAGTAAAAATTATTATAAATATAGTAAAAATTTAGAAGAAATTGTAAGACAAAACTTATTTAAAAGAAAATATGATTTTTATATAAATAATAAAATTGTTCAAAATACAATAAATATTCTTATTAAAAATAATTTCTCAAAAAAAAAAAGTATTGAAATGTTAAATAAATATTATAAAATGTGTAGAAATATTTTCCCATCTAAAATAAATACTAGTATTTTTAATTCTGAAAATGTATATGATCATGATTTTATTATAGATGCTGGTGAAATGACAGGAGTACCTCATCATATTTCAACGTTACCAGAAATATTGAATTTAGTAAATAATACTATGTATATATTAAATTCTATATTGAGAAAACCACTTACTATATCCATTGCAACTTCTAGAGCAGATCAATATACACCTGAACATCAAGCAAATACTTTAAATCAAATTGTTATTCAAATGTTAAAAGAATTATACAATAATTCTGATATATTTAGATATGATAAACGTAAATATTCAACAAGTGAATATTATGAACATTAATTAAATTAATGATTTTTAAAAAAATTATTAATTTATTTAGGAGGCTCAGGTATATCTAATGTTTTATAATGTGGTCTTACATTATTATTTCTTTTGTTTTGTCTGTTTGCTCTAAATCTTTCTCTTCTTAATGCTCTTGATTCACTTTGATCCCAAGGAGCTACATTTGTAAAACCCTCACTCTGTGCTGCAGATGTTGTAGCACCTGTTGCTTTTGCTAAAATTTGATCAGGTGTTAATAAAGATGCACTTTGTTGGGTACCACTTACCTCAGAATTACCTTGTACACCAGTATCATCAGTACTCATTTTAGGACATAACCCTCTCTTTTCAAAAATTAAATAATCCTTGTATCTTTGTGTTCCAACTTCACTAATTACTCCATTTGCTTCTGTTTTTAATCTTTCTTGACCTTGTATATTATTTAAACACTCATTTGGTATACCTCCCATATTAAGAATGCAACTTCGTTCAACAGAATTATATACAAATCCTTTACATGGTTTTTGATTTATATACTCATATTCCATAATTTTTTTACCATTAGCATCAACCATATCATTACCATCTGCATCTTTTTTTACTTTTCCACTTCCTGGTTTAATTTCACCATATTCTGTAGAATCACATTTTTTCATACAATCTCTAATACTTACACCAGTTCTTACATTATCAGGATGAAGATTATCAGGAGAACCTATCCATGAATTCCACCATGAAGGATCTGTTGTATCTACTAGTTTATTTTCTTGATCAGTCATATATTTAGTATCTGATGAATGATATATTCTACCTTGATCAATGTTTCCTGTTAATTTACCATTAATACACTTTTTTTTGATGGAGCCAAAGTTCCTAATTGATTATAATCAGAACCACCACTTACACCTTTCAAATGAGACATAACACTCTCCCCGGATTCATAAGTAACCCAATTACCTAATGTAGGATCTTTTAATTCTTGTAATGTTTTTAATTGATTTTCTTCTAATAACATACCACTATGATATGTACCTGTAGAATCATATGCAGTAAAATCTGATACATATTGATTATATTTCTTTTGATACCATGATTTTACATCTGTTTCAGTACAATCGTCACCTTTTTTCATTGGCTTTGGAATTGCCAAATCAGGTTGTGCTGTGGTTGTAAAATTTTCATTCTTTCTTCTAAATGAATATAACACAAATGCTATTAAAAGGCCAACTAAAATTAATTTCATATTTTGTTCCATATTAGTTATTATACTAATAATATATATTTTTTTTTTATAAAAATTATAATTTTTATATATAAGATTTTTATAATATTTAAAATAAATTAATATTTTCCTATATATAAATTATTTTTAAATATTTATATATATTAATATTATATTACTATATTTGATTAATTATGAAAAAAAAATTTAATAAAAAAAATATATTTGGGAAAAAAAAAAAAAGAAGATTATACTACTCATATTATCGCGGTTATTGTCTTATTAATACTAATAATATTATGTTTTTTCTTTTATTTATTACATAGAATTAGAAAAATTAAATTAAAAAAAGGTCTACCTGGTATGAGGGGTCGATTCGGAATGGCAGGAGCCCCTGGTATGTCTGGTTCTATGGGTATGCAAGGAGATTACGGAAAAACGGGTATAAATGGGTTATATGGATTAAGAGGTGCAAATGGCGCAAGAGGTTTTAATGGGTTCCAAGGTCCTCAAGGTCCTTTAGGATACACTGGTGCTAATGGTTATGATGGTATCAATGGACCAAATGGATTTAGAGGACAAAGAGGTTATATGGGTAATCAAGGTGTTATTGGTTTTACTGGAGATATGGGTGATAGTGGAAATATGGGAGCTTCTGGACAACAAGGTAATCAAGGTAATCAAGGTATTATTGGACCACCTGGGAATCAAGGAGATCAGGGAGATACAGGGGATACTGGACATCAAGGACATCAAGGACACGATGGTTATCAAGGAGCACAAGGAGAAAGAGGTGAAGCAGGTGAACAAGGTACAGCAGGAACAAAAGGTCACGCTGGTGACCTGGGTTTGATTGGTATTATGGGTATTTCTGGTACCCAAGGTGATGAAGGAGGCGCTGGAATAAAAGGTGAAAAAGGTAACAAAGGTTATAAAGGTGACCCTGGTATTGATGGTATTCCCGGAGATAAAGGTGTTAAAGGTGATACAGGTGCGAAAGGTTATAAAGGTGATAAAGGTGAAGTTGGTGAATTAGGAGAGAAAGGTGTTAAAGGTGAAATAGGTGCATTAGGAGAGAAAGGTCAAACCGGTTTTCAAGGTGTTAAAGGTGTTAAAGGCGATCCTGGTGCTAAAGGGCAAAAAGGTGTAAAGGGAGGACAAGGAGGACAGGGGCCTCAAGGACCTCAAGGTGAAACAGGACCACAAGGATGGACTGGTTTTGAAGGTGAACAAGGACCACCCGGAGCAATCGGTAACGACGCAGATGATGGGGAAGAAGGTCCAAAGGGAGTTCCAGGACTTCCTGGTCCGGATGGACCACCCGGATTAAAAGGATACAGAGGACCCAGAGGATGGTGGGGATGGAGAGGTGCAGGTAAAGATATATCATATATGTTTAGGACAAGAGCAATGAATGGATGGGCTCCTTGGGCTGCCGCCGCTCGTGGAGAAATGCAAATTGGTGGTGTTATTAAACCAGTTTGGGGAATTGGAGAATTTATTTCAGGGTCAAACGGTAATTGTCATAGAGAAGTTAAATGTGTAAACAACCCTGGTAATAACTGGGCAGGAGAAAAAGCATTAATAGAAGTAGATGATGCAAAATGTATAGATGCAAAACCAGATGGAAAACTTATAAATATGTCACACACTCTTAAAAATCCATGTACATCAATGTCTGGTACTGGATATAAATTAAGAAAGAATTCTGGTGCTTTTCAATTAGGTAATTTAGCTATTATGGGTTATTCAAATAAAAACAACCACACAAATGCTCAGAAACTTTGTAATGATAAATATTATTGCGCTGGTTATGATAATATTACGCATGACAATGCAACTGTTTACTATAAATTTGCACCAAATGCAATGCTTCCAAAAATAGATAATGGAATAAGGATTAAAAATATTAAATATAAACAATATCATAATTCTTATAGTGGTGAACCTGAAGATGAAGGGTATGATATTGATTTAAGGGAAGAAGCAACATATCTTGTGCAAGGAGTATACCAAGGTGTACAAAAAAAACCATGTGGAGGAAAAACTATAACAGAGAGTGGTGATATTGTAGGATGTAATGAAAGTTAGTAATATAAATAATATAATATTTATTTAACAAATAAAATAATATATTTTACAAACCAAAAATTATTAATAATTTTACTTTAAAAATAATCACTAAAATAAAAAGAATATATTATTTTTATTATAAAAATTTATATTAATTAAAGAATTAATATAAATTTATTTTATTTTTATTTATTATAAATACTATTTACAATGAATAAAAAAAATTTAAAATTTAATAAAAAAGATGATAAATTAGATTTTAATACAATAGTTATAATAATAATAATATTAATTATAATTTGCTTTATATTAGGTGTATTTGTATTATCAAAAAAACTAGATACTATACAACATCCACGTGGTAAAAGAGGGAAAGATGGTTATGAAGGAATTATGGGTATGAGAGGAAGAACTGGATTGAATGGACCACAGGGATATTTTGGGGATCAAGGTAATCAAGGAGATACTGGTGAGTCTGGTTATTCGGGTATTTCTGGTATACATGGTGATGATGGAATGCTAGGTGAATCAGGATATAGGGGTATGACTGGTATGGAAGGAGACATGGGAAACTCTGGTCCATATGGTACTCAAGGTGAATATGGAAGACAAGGATATCTAGGATCTTTTGGACATCTTGGAGCAGATGGTGCTAGTGGAGGAATGGGTGTAGGTGGTTACACTGGCATGGATGGATATATAGGATATATGGGATCTCCCGGATTTCAAGGGGATGGTGGTATAAGTGGTCCTGGTGGTACTGATGGATATATAGGTGCTACTGGATACCAAGGTTATTCTGGAATGTTTGGAGGGATGGGTGTGCAAGGCATGTATGGTGCTTATGGTACTAGTGGTTTGACAGGACCATTTGGTTATAAAGGTATGCAAGGGTGGCAGGGAATTATGGGAATGGGGGGTATAGGCGGTATGTACGGAGATATGGGATATCAAGGAATAAAAGGTGCTGCGGGTATGCCGGGAGTATGGGGAATGACGGGAGGCACGGGATGGGGAGGTGCTTGGGGAAATCAAGGAGGGCAAGGAGCACAAGGAGGACAAGGAGGTCAAGGAGGACAAGGAGGACAAGGTGCACAGGGAGATAAAGGAGAAGGTGGTAAATATGGAGATGGTGGACCAAAAGGTAGTACCGGAGGTGGTGGTAATAGAGGACCGGATGGTGTAACTGGTTTAGAGGGATTGACTGGCTCAAAAGGACCGGATGGTGAAACTGGTGGTGTAGGTGCTGGAGGAACAAGATCAAGAAAAGGAAGAAAAGGTAGATCTGGAAGAGATGGTGATCAAGGTGAAGGTGGTGATCAAGGAGGTCGTGGAGGTCGTGGAAATCGTGGATCTAGAGGTTCTCAAGGTAGTAAAGGAAAGGCAAGAGCAGCAGCACATGTATATAAATTAGGAGGGTCAATGAAAATAGGCGGACGCTCTGATACTATATGGGAGTTTGATTTAGATTTTGGCAGATGTTATTATTGGTGGGGATCAAGACGTTGGATAAATTGTTGGAATAAAAATAATTGGTGGGTTGGAAATCAATGGAACCCGCGCTGGAGAAATAGATGGGGTTTTTGTGGGTATGTTCCATATAAAAACTGGTGGATGCCTGCATTAGGTAATGATGAAGAAAATAATCCTAAAACACATGTTGCATGTATTGATACATGGCGTGGTAGATATTGGTGGGCTTCGGATAATAAAGGATACCCAGAATTTTTTTCTAAATTAGATTACAAAGATGATAATGTTGGATTTGGAAATGTTAGAGTTTTCAGAAAAATTAATTTTAGATATAGATCAACAAAAGAAGATTGGCAACGTAAGAATATTGAATGGCATTGTAGAAATTCTAATTATTGTATTGGTTATGAAGTGCCAGATGACGGTCCCATAAAATATTTTAGATATGATCCTACTTCATCAGAAAATATAGATACCACTAAAACAAATCTATTTGTAAGTGATCTTAATAAAAGGATACATCATGATCCTGTTACAGGACTAATTAATAATGAAAATTTTTATGAAATTGATTGTAGTAATAAAGATATATTTAAAGTACCTCGAACAAAAGAACCAGAACATGTTGCAGGACATAGGTATGAAGAAAGACCGTATAATGGACCTATGCCTTACTATGCTCCTACATATCAAATCAATTACCAAGCAATGCAAAGTGCATTTAATGCTTTCGCAGCAGCGATGCGAACGCTTAGGATGTTTTGTTTTGATAAAAATACTATTTTTGAAACTAATAGAGGAAAATTACCTATTTATAAATTAAAGATCGGTGATATATTAAAAAATAATAATATTATTGAAGGGATTATGAAATTTTCTTCATATAATCAGAAAATGTATAATATAAATAATATTATAATATCAAGTGATCATAAAATTTTTTATAAAAATAAAGCAATTAATGTATATGAACATCCAGATAGTATTTTAATTAATAATTATAATGAACCGTATATTTATTGTTTTAATACTTCAAAAAAAAGAATATATTTACAAAATTATGAAATGCTTGATTGGGATGAAATTGAATTAAGCGATTTATATCTTTTAAAGAAACATAATTTTATAAATGATTTAAACTATGAATCTATTCATAAAAATCTTGATGGAGGATTTCATGAAGATACAAAAATACAATTATATAATAATAAAATGATAAAAATTAAAAATATTAAAATAAATGATATTTTAAAATATGGTGAGATTGTTATAGGAATCATAAAAATAGATGCACAAAAATTAAAATATGTAAAGAAATATAATATAAACAGTTTTGAATTTATAGGTGGGCCAAATATATTTATAAATGATGAAATATTAGGAAAATTTACAACTTTAAATTTAAATGGTATAAAACAAAAAAAACCTATATATTTATATAATATAATTACTAATACTGGCTCATTTGTAATTAATAATATTAAATTTATGGATTATTATAATTGTATTGAAGAAATATTGGATAATAATTTACTTAAAAATAATAAAATATAAATTTTATAATTTAATTTTTATATTTATATAATATATAAATTAAATATTTATTTTAGATTATGTTTAAAAATATTAAGAAAAAAAATAAAGAAAATAAAAACACACAATTAATTATAATAATTATAGTTTTTGTTATAATACTTTTTATAATTCTATTATTTTATTTTTATACACAAAAAATAAAAGAGGTTGAAAATAAAAGAGGTAAAACAGGACCAAGAGGACATTTAGGCGTTGTTGGTGGAAGAGGACCTGGTGGACGAGGAGGGTTATATGGCCCCACCGGACCACAAGGGAAACAAGGTTATATAGGTAATACTGGATTTATGGGTCCACATGGTCAAGATGGAGAAGATGGACTTACTGGTGACAGGGGATACCTAGGCCCATTCGGATATATGGGTAGTGATGGTGAGAGAGGATACATGGGAGATCAAGGACAAACAGGATATACAGGAAATCAAGGTAGCTATGGGTTTATGGGTGATATGGGATATATTGGGCATTCTGGTAGTATTGGATTAACCGGACAGACTGGTGTACAAGGGACAATGGGAAGTACAGGTTATCATGGTTTACAAGGAATAGATGGAGCAAGGGGTTTTAGTGGTAATCCTGGTTCTCCAGGTCATGTTGGATCTGGTGGATATGTTGGAGGTATAGGTTTGACTGGGAATTTTGGTTATTATGGATTTCAAGGATTTCAAGGTGGATGGGGTGGACAGGGGTCTATGGGATCTATAGGTGATCAAGGTGATCAAGGTACAACTGGTGATCAAGGTACAACTGGTACAGATGGTACTGATGGACCAGATGGACCAGATGGACCTGATGGACCAGATGGGTCTAGAGGACCAGATGGTCCTAGAGGTCATCAAGGTGGAAGAGGAACCGGTGGAGAACCAGGTATGGTAGGTATGGACGGAATATGGGGTCCCAGAGGTATGGAAGGATTATTTGGTGATATAGGTGAACTTGGACTTCCTGGAGGTATAGGACCAGGAGGAGAACTTGGTCCAGATGGATTAGATGGTATACCAGGCCCGGATGGTGCTCAAGGTGTAGGAGGTGATAAAGGCATTCCGGGTGCAAAGGGTGTTAAAGGTGAACAAGGAGATCCTGGTGATACAGGAGTTGAAGGTGGAGAAGGTGACAAAGGCAATAAAGGACGTAAGGGAAGTAGAGGGAGTGGAGGGTGGAGGGGGCCGGTGGGGCCGAAAGGGGGTGCAGGCAGTAAAAATTCTATTAAATATTTATTTGCTTTTAAAAATCAAACAAGAATAGGACCTCCTGATGCAAAAATATATAAATATGGTAGATTCGGACGTTGTGTAAATGGTGAATCTACTAGAAAAATAACATGTCTTAAATGGGATGGTACAGAATCAAATCCTAATAGACATGGAAGATGCTCAAATGCTACAAGATCTTGGAATAGATATAATACTATGAATGATAATTTAGATAATGAATGCTCAAATGTACAAATAGATTCTAGTGACTATGGATATCTAATACCAAAACATTCTAGATATGCAGATACATCAAAATTTTTATTTGATGGTAGTAAATATCAAATAGGAAATGTTCAACCAATTTTTACTAGTTCAGGTGATATAGGATACACAGAATTTAAAAAAAAATGTAATAATGATTACTATTGTGTTGGATTTCAAATTACAGACGGAGATACAATATATTATAAACTTGTAAATGGAGCAATGCCACCTGTATTTACATGGAATCCAGTGGAAAAAGCTAACGATGCATCTTCTAAATACATAAAAAAAAGTGGTACTAATTTTCACCAATTTTATACAAAAAAAGGTAAATTAAAAATATGGCATGATAATCAAGATGTACCTTTGGGAACGCCTGTAATTGTTGATCTAGAAGACAAAAATACATTTCTTGTAAAAAGAATGGAGGAATTAGAATGGCATCCACATCCTATGGCACCTGCACCTCCAGCTCCACCACCTCCACCACCTCCTCCATGGTATTGTCCACCACCTCCTCCACCTCCTCCACCTCTATGGTTTCCACCAATATACTGGCCTCCACCATGGTATTGTTTTGACAAAAATACTTTATTTAATACTAATAGAGGAGAACTACCTATTTATAAATTAGATATTGGAGACATTTTAGAAAATAATAGTGTAATAGAAGGTGTTTTTAAATTATCTTCCAAAAATCAAAAAATGTATAATTTAAATAATATTGTAATATCAAGTAATCATAAACTTTTTTATAAAAATAAACTAATAAATATATCAGAACACCCAGATAGTATTTTAATTAATAATTATAATGAACCATATATTTATTGTTTAAATACTTCAAATAAAAGAATATATTTACAAAATTATGAAATGCTTGATTGGGATGAAATTGAATTAAGTGATTTATATCTTTTAAAGAAACACAACTTTATAAATGATTTGAATTATGAGTCTATTCATAAAAATCTTGATGGAGGATTCCATGAAGATACAAAATTAAAATTATTAAATAATAAAATGATAAAAATTAAAAATATTAAAATTAATGATATTTTAGAATCAGGAGAAATTATTACTGGAATTGTAAAAATAGATGCATTAAAATTAAAATATGTTAAGGAATATAAAATAAATGGTAATAAATTTATATGTGGACCAAATGTTTTTATTAATGATAATCAATTAGGGAAATTTACAACATTAAACTTAAATGGTAAAACACAAAAAAAACCATTATATTTATATCATGTAACTACAAATACAGGATCAGTTAAAATTAATAATATACATTTTATGGATTATTATAATTCTAATGAAGAAATATTAGATAATAATTTACTTAAGAATAAAAAGTAAAAATAATTTTATTATATATTGTTAAATTAAATATATTTTTTATAAAAATAATATATTTAATTAATTCTTTTAAATATTTTTTATAAAATTCATCATTATTGAAATAGCCTTATCTCTTGGCTTATCTTCAGAACATAATACATCATGTGTTGCATTTTTTATAATATATTCTACTACTTCATTAGTCCCACCTAAATAATTTGAATATTTATTAATTTCATTTACATCTAATACATTATCTCCGTCATCTTGAACCGGATATTTCAGTGTTTTATTGGAATATAATACAATCGCTGGTACATTAATATTTATTTCGCGATTATGTATTTTATTTTGATAATAATGAACTGCTTTAATCCAACCTGCATAAATTGGTGAGTTACCCCTAAGTTTATATTCTGGGTTGAAATAAAATCTTTCTAATGTTTCTTCGCTAGTTGCATTCCATTGTGTGTTATCATTACCCGATAGTTGAAATTTCGGATTTATTATCCCCAAATAATAAATAATATTTTTTAAAATCCATTCCATAAAAGGAGAATCATTTAAATCAAAAAAGGGAGAATTTAATATTAGTCCATTTATTTTTTTTTTATAAGTACCCCTATCACAATAAATTGTACTAGTTAAACCACCAGTTGAATGACCATACATAATAATTTTATCATAATTATTATTTAATATTTTATTAAAACATATATCTATATCTTCTAAATATTCATCTAAATCATCAGTATAAAATAATAAGTTATCATCTTTTTTTATTGTTGAACCATATCTTCTTAATGTAATAGCATAAATATCTGTATCATAATCATTAACTAACATATCACCAATATTAAAATGAAAATAATAATCATTAAAACCATGTACCCATAATAAAGCTTTTTTATTACCTTTCTTTGTTTTATAAGTTAAACTTGTTTTATTTCCATCAGGGTATACATGTTCAAATACTTTATATGTAGACATATATTTTAAATATTTTTTTTTATTTATAATTCCATTATTTTCATTTAGTTTATTATTAACTTTTCTTTTTTTTAATACTTCTTCAAATTTTTTTTCTTTTAATGCTTCATTTTTTTTTTTATTAATAACAGAATTAAGAAAATAAATTAAACAAATAAAGAAAAAAATCCCAATTACTATAGTTTTTTTTGAATTTTTCATTATATAATATTAGGTAATGAAAAAAATTGATAAATATTCTATTAGCTTATTTAGATTATATATAAATTATTAAAGTATTATCAAACAAAAATGAATAATTTAGAATTAAAAAAAAAAAGAGAACGCTTATTAGCAATGGAATTAGAAGAGAAAAATAATAAAAATAATGTTAATAATACTGATGTTTTAAATTCAGTTGATGATAAATCTGAATTATTTTTTACAAAAAAAGAATGCGATAAAATAACGAATTATGATCAATTAAAACAAATTAGCTTAAATGAACAACAAAAATTACATGAGCTTGGTGCAGAATTAGCTTTAAAGAATGCAAGAATTAAAGAAGGCGAACAAAAATGGGATGATTTAATTAAATATTTTAATGAAAAAATGAATGATAATGAAAATAATGAAGTTGTATCTGTTATAAAAAGAGATTTAAAATCATTTATTGATATTTCTGTAAATACAAAAAAAAAATTAAATAAAGAAATTAAATTATTAAATGAAACTAATAAAGATTTAAATGAAGGACAAGAAGATTATGAAGTTGAAATTATTGAATTAGAAAATAAAATAGTAAAAATTGAAAAAGATAATAAAAATGAATTATTAAAACATAAAAATAATTATAAAATTTTAGAAAAAAAAAGAACAGTTGAAATAATAATTTTATTATTATTTAATTTAATAACTATAGATTTTTCATGTAATGGTTATAATTCTATAACTATATATACCATTCATAATATTTATTCATATATAATTATCGCAAGTGGTATATTTTTTTTAATAATCAAAAATATGCTTGATTATTTTTATAAATTTATATCAGAAACTATATTTAATTTATTTTGAAAATATAAATTTAAATAAATTAACTTAAACTATTAAATTAATTTATTTAACTAATTATTTAATTATTATTTTTTATTAATTTTATTTCATAATTCCAAGCAGTAAAATATTTATAATGAGCAGCATACATTATATATTGTGAAATTAGAATTAATACTATACCCAAAGATATTAAATATAAATTATCATAAAGATTACTATAATCATAACAAAACTCTTCAATATATTTTGCTTCATTTGTATAGTAATTTATTTTTGATTCCGTTTTAATAATTGTTTCATTAAATACTGAAATAAAACTTCTACCTTTTTCCAATTCTGTACTTGGATCAAATGTATTTGAATATAATTTTCTCATATTGTAATTATTTCTTTCATTAAATTCATTTCTTTCCCACATCATTGATTCTTCTTCTTGTTTTTTATCATAAATAGTATTTTGATAATTAGATATTTCATTCATACCACTATTCAAATATAACTCTTGAATACTCTTAAATTTATTATACTGTAATAAAAATGATCTTGTAATATTATCAGATTTATGTAAATATAATTTTGCTTTATTTAAATAAACTGTTGATTCATTTACTAATAAATTTATTTTTTCTGTAAAAATATAACAACTCTCTTTAAATATATAAGATGTCAATGTGCTAAGTGATGATAATATTATCAATAATATTGATATAAAATATAATATCCACAACATTAGTGTGCCTATAACTCCCCATATTACTTGACAACTTATTTGAGCACATGATTCTATACACTTACAACAAGATGATTTTGAACAACCTACTTTATCAGCAAGACAACATTCTCTTGAACTTTCTAATATACATACACTTAAACCATGACAAAATACAGCAATATGTATTAAAATAAATGTCAATAATCCATAAATGTGATATGATAAATAATTACTCATCGTACAATCATATTTTAATAAAAATTCATTACAAGAATTTAATGCTGTTGATATAATTACTGTTGCAGTAACTGTAATAAATAATCCAATACTTGAAGCAAATGGAAAATTATCTAAACTAACATCATATATAAAAAATAAACAATTAAACCATTTTTTTAAACCAGATATTATATCATTAAAATTAACATTTCCATCTTTATTTATATCAAATACTGAATATTTAATCTTTGATATATTTTTTTTTTGTTTAACATTGTCTTTTGGTATAACTCTCATATTATATTTATAAAATATTCTCCATAGCTTTAATTTCATTAGTATTATTATTCAATTTTTTATGTTTTTTATTAGTATTACTAAAATAAAATAATTATTTATGTATATTTTTGTTCTTTTTTAAACAATTTTTATTATGTTTTTCTTTGTATCTGTTCTGAATATTTTTATTACATGTCATACATAAATATAATCCATTATTATTAACATATTGAACAGCTTGTTTTTTTAATTTTTCTTTATCTTTATTTGATAATGTTTTATTTTTTGGCCAACCTCTCGTATATTCTTTTAATAATCTTTCATATTTTTTTTTTAATTTAATGTTATACTTTTCCTTTTCTTTTCTTTTCTTTTTTTTCATACCAAGTAACTTTTCTCTTTTTATTTTCAAATTTTCAATGGATTTTTTTATAATTATAGAATATATTCCCCAAAATCCTTTATCAATATCACATTTTCTAGCACGCCTAATACACATTTTTTTATCATAATCAGATAATTCATAATCATTGTCACAATCAAACCATTCTGATAATGTATTCCAACTTCTTTCACCTATAATACCAAAAAACTTTGATTCATTTATTTCTGTTTTTTGTTTACATACAGGGCAAATATCTTTATATTTATTTTCATTAATGTAAAATTTATAACAATTTTTACATATTACATGACCACAATATAATATTTGATAATTCCATTTTCGTGGATCACATTCTAAATTTATACCAGTAATTACTCCAAGTTCTTGTTCATTCAAACATATATTACAAAGGTTTGGTAATGAATTATTATTAGAAATATAAGTACACATATTTTATTTATTAAATATATTTTTTTTTAGTTAAAATGATTAAACATTTATAATTTCAATTTTTTTAAGTATTAAAAAATATTTAAAAAAATACTACTATATAATAGTACAGGAAAAAAGCTATTTAAAACACAATCCTGTGATTTAAATTTTTGTAATATATATTTTATATTACCAAAATTTTAATAATTATTATGTTATTAATATTATATACAAAAATGTTTAATGTTAATAGAAAAAATAATATAGAACATTTCACAAATAAAACTACAGATAGTCCTGAAGAATCAGATTGTAAATCTGAAGGATATGACAGTTGTGCACAAAAACAGAAAAGTCTAAGAAATCAGAGAATAGGTGGAATAATGAATATATTAATTACGATATTACTTTTATCTATTCCATCATGTATATTATATAAATTACATTCTTTATTTTTAAAAAAAAATATGAGTATATTAACACTATTAATTACCTTTATTTTATTATTTATTATTTTTTCTCGACTTAAGATATTACCGGGCGGTCTTAATTATATCTAATTAGAAATTATCTATGCTATTTAGAAATAAATTTATTATTCAATTAAAAATAATAAAAATAAATAATTTATATAATAATAAATATAAAGTAAAACAAATAGATTTATGGAGAGAT
>MDTB01077117.1_pt1 | contig 48654 bp, 48 predicted proteins | sample 811161 | NCBI WGS metagenome assembly MDTB01 (sample SAMN05326650, study PRJNA326480) | marine metagenome | isolation source: seawater | place: Mediterranean Sea | collected 2009 | reverse complement strand
ATTTCATTATTTGAGAAGAAGACCTCTGGGCTTTATCACAATAGTAGTATTGTAATTAATGAAAAAGGTAAACTTTTAGGAAAATATAGAAAGATGCATATCCCTGATGACCCACAATTTTATGAGAAGTTTTATTTTGCACCTGGAGATTTAGGTTTCAAATCTTTTAAAACTTCAAAAGGCAATTTAGGAACTTTAATTTGCTGGGATCAATGGTTCCCTGAAGCAGCAAGATTAACAGCCCTTAAAGGAGCAGAAATTATTTTTTATCCAACTGCTATTGGATGGCATCCAAAAGAAAAAAGGAAATTTGGTAAGTCACAACTTGAGTCTTGGCTTTCAATTCAGAGGTCTCATGCAATAGCCAATGGTATCTATGTTGCTGCAATCAATAGAGTTGGAATTGAAAAGCAAGGCAATAAAAAGATAGAGTTCTGGGGAAATAGTGTAATATTTGACCCAAGTGGAAACGTTGTTAAAAAAGCCAGTTTAAAAGAAAATATTTTAATTTGTGAAATTGATTTCAAAAAAGTAGAAAACTCTAGACAACATTGGCCTTTTTTTAGAGATAGAAGAATAGACTATTATAAAGGAATATTGAAAAATCCAAGAGATGCCTAGAGTAATAAAATCTCTTTTCAGAATGCCCGCTGAATGGGAAAAACAAAAATCTACATTGATAGGATGGCCTTATAATAAAAATGATTGGCCAGGTAAGTTTAACAATATTCCCAAGATATTTGCTAAATTAATTTCTAAAATTACTAAATCCCAAGTGGTAAATCTTTTAATTAAAGACCACAAATCTAAAAATACAATTAAAAAATTACTTAGAAAAAACAATGCAAGAATGCAAAATATAAAATTTATAATTTGTAAAACAGATAGAGTATGGATGAGAGATACAGGACCAATATTTGTTAAAGATAAAAAAAATCTAAATATTTTATTAAATTGGGAGTTTAACGGTTGGGCAAAATATAAAAATTATAGAGCAGATAATAAAGTCAATTTAAAAATAAAAAATCATTACAAAGGAGATTTTGTCAGTCCTAAATTTAATAAAAAATCAATAGTTCTTGAGGGTGGAGCGATCGATGTAAATGGAAAAGGTTTACTAATCACAACAAAAGAATGTTTATTAAGTAAAATTCAACAAAGAAATTCTTTTTTAAAAATAAAAGATTATAATCACATTTTTAAAAAATATTTTGGTGCCAAAAAGGTTATTTGGCTAAATAAAGGAATTGTGGGAGACGATACTCATGGTCACGTTGATGATATTGCTAGATTTGTAAAATCTAATAAAGTTTTTCTTGCTTACGAAAATAATAAAAAAGATGAAAATTTCAAAAATCTTGATGAAAACCTCAAAATTTTAAAAAAAATAAAAATTGGTTCCTCACAAATAAAAATTATTAAAATTCCTATGCCTAGGCCTATTTATATAAATAAATGTAGAGTTCCAGCATCGTATCTAAACTTTTATATATTTAATAAATTTGTTTTACTGCCAACTTTCAAAGATCCAAAAGATAAAAAAGTAATAAAAATTTTTAAAAAAGAATTTGGTAATAGAAAAATTGTTCCAATAGATTGTTCTGAATTAATTTGGGGTTTTGGAGCAATACACTGTTTGACACAACAAGAGCCGAAGTAATTTTGCTCTTATAATAAAATATTTTTAGGAGACCAGCTAATAACTACTGATGCACCACCTAAATTTTTATCATCTTTAAATAACAGTTTAGCGTTTTGTCTTTCTAGTAAAGTTTTTCCCAAGAAAGTTCCTAGGCCTAAACCTGAGTTTGAATTTAATTCTAAGGATCTTGATTTAATATATGGTTCACCTAATTTCTCTATAATGTCTTTAGGGAATCCTGGACCGTCATCGTTCACTGTGACTCTAATTTCTTTATTATCGCTAGTGAGAAAAATATTAACTTTACTTTTTGAAAACTTGATTGCATTTCCAATAAAATTTCGCAATCCATAAATCATTTCTGCCGATCTCTGTATATCAATTTTATTTTTATCATTATTAGATATTAAATTAATTTCTTTAGAAGAAGTTTCTTTAAAAGAATTTAAGATTTCCTCAAGTAAGTCCTCTAATTTTGTAGAGCTAAAAAATTTGTCTTCCTCTATTTGTTTTTTTGAGATTCTTTTCAAGATTTCACTACACCTTTTAGATTGACTAATTAACAGATCAATATCTTTAGAAAGCTCACTATTGTTTCCTATTTCTTTTTTTAATTCTTTTGCAACTACACTAATTGTAGCTAAAGGAGTTCCGAGTGAATGTGCAGCCGCTGCAGCTTGACCTCCTAAAGATTCTAATTCGTATTCTTTATAAATCACTTCTTGAAGTTTTTTGAAAGCTTCCTGTGTTTTCTTTTTCTCTCCTGCAAAACGAATACCAAAATAACTTAAAAAAATTAAACCTATTAAGATCGATATAATTATACCTGTTTTGTAAAAGTTTGGAAAATGAAGTAAATTCATTGCTTCTCCAGGAAATGGTAAATGATTAAAAGATATAATAAGTAAAAGCACTGATGTTATAAAACCCAAAATGATTGTAGTTCCCATGCTTAAAAATGTTGAAGAAACTATAGCTGGAATTACTAATAAAAATGAGAAAGGATTAAAAATCCCTCCTGTCAAATACAGAAGGGCACTTAACTGTATCAAATCGTATAATAGAAAAGGGGCTGCGTAAAAATCTTTAAGTTGACTAATTTTTACTCCAAATTGGAGATACAAATTTGTGGCTAGACCAAACGAAATTATCAGATAACTCTCTATAATTGGAAATGGTAATTTTAAGTAGTAATAAACAATACCTATTGCTAAAAATTGACCAGAAATGGCTAAATATCTTAAAGTTGTAAGTGTGTTTTTGTCTAAGCTAAGATTCTCTTTTGTTCGAAAAAGAGTTGAAAGATTCATGATTATTTAAATATCTAAATTTGTGACATCCAAAGCATTATTTGTAATAAAATCTTTTCTTGGAGCTACTTCATCACCCATAAGAATTTCTATCATTTTTTGATCTTCTTTTGACTTTTCTTTGGTTCCTTTTGTATATTGAACTCTTAACATGGTTCTATTATCTGGATTTAGTGTAGTATCCCATAATTCCTCAGGATTCATCTCACCTAAACCTTTAAATCTTTGTATAGATAATTTTTCTTTTTGATCTTGAATAAATCTATTAAATTCATCAGTTCCCTTTTTAATTTTGCGATCTGCCTTCGAACTTTTCAAAATAAAATCTTCGAGGGATTTCTCATCTTTTATATAAATACTTTTGTTTGATTTAGTAATTTTAAATAAAGGTGGTTGGGCAAGATATAAATGCCCATTCTCAATTAATTGATTGAATGGATGATTATTAAAAAAGGTTAAAAGCAGAGTTCTAATATGGGATCCATCTACATCTGCATCAGTCATTATCACAATTTTATCATATCTTAAATTTTCTATATTAAAGTCTTTTGAACCAGTTCCCAGTGCATTAATTAAAGTTACTATCTCACTTGATGACATCATTTTCGATAAGGCCTTAGTTGATTGATCTTCACCGTTTTTTTTACCGTTTACAAAAGTATTTAAAATTTTACCACGTAAGGGAAGTACTGCTTGATATTCTCGAACTCTTCCTTGTTTGGCTGACCCACCGGCTGAGTCTCCCTCTACAATAAATAATTCTGTACCTTCTCTTTTTTGTATTTGGCAATCTGCAAGTTTACCTGGTAGCCCTGATAATTCAAATGTCCCTTTTCTCCTCACGCTGTCTCTAGCTTTCCTAGCAACATCTCTTGCCATAGCCGCTTGGGTAATTTTTTCTAAAACAATCTTCGCTACAGACGGATTTTGATCAAACCATGTAGAAACTTTTTCACCAATTATATGCTCAACAACATTTCTGATTTCCGAAGAAACTAATTTATCTTTTGTCTGAGAGGAGAATTTTGGATCAGGCATTTTTATTGAAAGAACTGCTGTTAAACCTTCTTTAATATCCTCGCCAGATAAAGCTAATTTATTTTTTTTGTTATTATTTTTATCTCCATAATATTTATTTATTACTCTTGTTAAAGCACTTCTAAAGCCCAAGAGATGGGTTCCTCCATCTTTTTGAGGTATATTATTGGTAAAAGGTAAAACTTCTTCAGAATACCCTGCATTCCATTCAAAAGAGCACTCGACAACAACATTATTTTTTGTAGAGGTTACAAATATAGGTTTTTTAAAAACTTCTTTTTCATTTTTATTCACTAAGATAGGTTTTTTCTTATTTATGTGCTCAACAAATTCAATAATTCCACCGTCGTATTTATGAACAAATTCTTTAGTTTTTTTTGATGTATCATCTCTTAAACCAATAGAAATTCCTTTATTCAAAAATGCAAGTTCTCTTATTCTTTTTTCAAGAATTGAGGAGCTAAACTTTATCGATGAAAAAATTTCTTTTGAAGGCAAAAAAGTGATTTTTGTTCCTTTTTTTTTTGTCTTACCAACAATTTTTAGAGGCTTTAATGAATTACCATCTTTAAATTTTATTTCGTATTCTTTTCCATCTCTATAAATACTTAATTCAAGCTTTTCTGATAATGCATTTACAACGGAAACACCAACACCATGTAATCCACCTGAAACTTTATAGGAGTCATGATCAAATTTTCCACCAGCGTGTAATTGGGTCATTATAACTTCTGCAGCTGATATTTTTTCTCCTTTATGAATATCTACTGGAATTCCTCTTCCATCATCTTCTACAGTGATTGTATTGTCTGAATTGATTGTAACAAATATTTTTGTACAATAACCAGCTAGCGCTTCATCTATTGAGTTATCTATAACTTCGAACACCATATGATGCAAACCGGAGCCGTCGTCAGTATCCCCAATATACATTCCAGGTCTTTTTCTTACAGCATCCAGGCCTTTGAGGACTTTAATTGAGTCCGCGCCGTAAGAACCTTTAATATTTAATTCTGATTTTTTTGACATTTATATTTTCAGGAATAATTAATATAGCATTTTTTTGAAGTAATATAAAATCTTTGTAAAAAGTAACCTCTCAAAAGCATTCTCTATCAACAATTTTAGGGCAAAAATTAAAAAAATTTCTAAATTTAAAAATATTTAGATTTTCATTGGCATAATGACGTAAAAACTATTTTTGTCTGAAACATCTTCTATAAGAGCTGGTGAGACAGAGTCTTTGAAATTGATTTTAAGAGACTTGTCCTCTACTTCGGACGCGATATCAATTAGATATTTTGAGTTGAAACTAATATTTAAATTATCAGAATTAAAGTCTGCCTTAATCTTTTCATTTCCCTCCCCTGAATTAGCACTATTAACTGAAAGTTGTACATTATCCTTATTAACAGCCAATTTTACACCCTCTTTTCGATCTAATGAAACACTGGTAACTCTCTCAATAGAATTTATAAAATCTTTTGAAGATACAAACAATATTTTTTCATTATTAGTTGGAACTACTTTTTTGTAGTCTGGAAATTTACCATCTATAACTTTTGAAATAAGTTTCATTTTTCCTATTTTAAACTGAATTTTATTTTCACTTGTTTGTAATATTAATTTAGAATTATTTTCTGTTAATAAAGAACATAATTGGAAAACAGCTTTCCTTGGAAGTATTAAAGAATTAAATTCATTTATCTTTTCAACCTCAAGACTGCTAGATGAAAGTCTATGACTATCAGTAGCAACACCTGTAAGAAAATTTCTACCGTGTCCTGTTGTTAGATGTAAAAAAATTCCATTTAAGTAGTGTCTGGTATCATCGTTAGATATAGCTATTTTAGTTTTGTTTAAAAGTTTTAAAAATTTCTTGCCTTCTAGTACAATTTCTTGATTAGAAAATGTGTCTGAAAAAGTCGGAAAATTATCAGTAGGCAAACATAGAAGATTAAAATCCGAGTTATCACTTTTCAGGCTTAATTTATTTTCAGATTTTAAGTCAAAGTTTAATTCAGAATTCGAGGAAATTTTTCTCAATATATCATAGAGAACTGCCGCTGAAGTGGTCGTGCTTCCCTCATTAATAATTTTTACTTCTTCTATCTCGTCATAAAATATAATATCTAAATCAGTCGCAACTATAAAAAGTTTTTTATTTTTTAGCTGGATTAATACATTTGATAGTATTGGAAGAGTATTTTTCTTTTCAACAACACCTTGTACAAAATTTAAAGAATTTAGTAAAATATCTCGTTTAACTACAAATTGCATCACTTCACTGTTCTAACAAAAGACTTTTAATATGACTAATATTTTTTTTCATTTCATCATCTTGTTCTGAAAGTCTTGTAATAGTTTTTACTGCATGTATGACAGTTGTATGATCTCTGTTAGCAAAACGTCTTCCTATTTCAGGTAAAGATCTGGATGTCATCTTTTTTGCTAGGTACATTGCAATTTGTCTAGGTCTAGCCAAAGGTCTTGATCTCCTTTGTGAAAGCATTTCACTCAGTGCAATATTAAAGAAATTTGATACAACATTTTGAATTTTATCTACAGTGATAACCTTAGACTGATTAAAGACGTCCTTTAAAATATTTTTACAGTCATTAATGGTAAGTATTTTATTATTTACTCTGCTAAAGGCTATTACCCGATTTAATACTCCAATGAGTTCTCTAATATTTGTTTTGCTTTCTTGAGCAACAAAATTTATCACTTCATCACTAATATTTATATTTTCTTTAAATTGGTTTTGAATTTCCTGGATTTTTTTCTTAATAATTTTTTCTTTTAGTTCTAAATCTGGAAGATCAATATCTACAACTAATCCACCGGCCAACCTTGATTTAATTCTGTCTTGAATTCTATCCAACTTCATTGGAGCTCGATCAGAGGAGATTATTATCTGTGAACCTTTATCCATCAAGCTATTGAATGTGTGAAAAAATTCCTCTTGAAGACTCTCTTTTCCGCTGATGAATTGTATATCATCTATTATAAATACAGACGATTTTCTAAAAAAATCTTTAAAATTTACCATATCGTTTTTTTTTATGGATTTTATAAAATGATACATGAATCGCTCAGCAGATATGAACATCACATTGTTTTCTCCCTGCAGTTCAATACCTATTGCATTCAGTAAGTGAGTTTTTCCTAACCCTACACCTCCACATATGTATAAAGGATTATACCTAGCTATGTGCTCACAAACCTTTTTTGAGTATGATAGTGCGATATCATTGCTTTTTCCTCTTATAAAAGTATCAAAACTCAAATTAGGATTAAGTCTATTATAGTTTAATATTGAGTCTTTTATTTCTGTAACTTTATTGAGTTCATTAATTTTTGCCAGTTCTTGACTTTGGTTACTTTCTTCAATTATCTTAAATTCAATTCTATTCAAACTTAGTTTAAAGTTTTTTACTTGCGCTAAAATTTTATCTAAATATCTAGAGACGATCCAATCTCTAAAAAATCGTGTTGGCACACCTAAAATTAAATAATCATTATATTCCTTAACTAAGGTCAGTTTTTGCAACCAACTATTATATATTTCATTACCAAATGTTTTTTTAAAATCTTCTTGGACCAGTTCCCAGCTCAAAGTTTTTTCTTCTTCCGAGATAAATATACTTTGTGTATTAGTTTTATTTTTGTCCATGTAGAATTAATATTAGAGATTACTTTTAACTCCCTTTTAAAAATATTTGCAACTAGTTAGAGGTTGTAAATGAAAAAAAATTTATGCAACGGTTGCAATCTTATCGTCATAATAGAATTAAAAAAAAATTTTACAACTTCAAAAAGAAACTACATTTTGATTTTTTGAATTATTTTTTTTCTAAATGTAGAGATTTAAAAAATTATCAACTAAAAATTGTTGAGATGCGTTAAATTTTTTTTGATATTTTGGAAATTTTTCGACTAGCAGTTTTTTTATTTACTACTCCAGATTTAGCAACCTGCATTAGAATTGATTGGAATTTTTGAAAATATTTTTTTGCTTTGTCTTTTTCTTTTGATTTAAGAAGTAATTCCATTTGTTTTATTGCATTTTTATACTTACTCCTTCTTATTCTGTTGACTTGAGTTTGTTTTTTAACTCTTCTAACTCGTCTAACTGCTGATTTTGTATTTGGCATATTTACGATTGTATATATACACGAATTATTTGGGTCAACTTTATTATTTTTGACATTTTTTGCATAAAAATGTTGCACGATTAGATATAACTGTCCTAATTATTCGAAAGTTGCAATCTACGTTAGAACACTCCTGGTTTTCTCTGCCATAAACCCTAAAATGTTGCTGAAAGGCACCTTTTTTACCATTTTCACTAGAAAAATCTTTAATACTTGAACCACCAAATTTTATTGAATTTTTTAAAATCTTCTTTGAAAATTTAATAATTTTTTTTATTTCAAAATTCTTAAGTTTATTTGCCTTACGTGCTGGTTTTATTCCAGAGAGGAACAGAACCTCATTTGCATATATATTTCCTAAACCAGAAACACATTTTTGATCCATAAGAATATTCTTAATTGACCTCTTTCGTCCAATTACATATTTTTTAAGATACGAATAATTCCAGTTTTTTTTCAGAGGCTCGGGTCCTAAGTTAGTAAGATGCTTTGATTTTGTGATTAAATTATAATTATATATCTTGATAAAACCAAATTTTCTTACGTCGTTATAAATTAATTTTTGTTTATTATTTAAAATAAATACAACTCTGTCATACTTTCGATCTTTGTCGTAATTTAAAAAGTAGTAAAAACTAGTTTTTAATTTATTATTTTTATTGTCTATAAAAAAAAATTTACCTGTCATTCCAAGATGGACTAACATTTGGTAAGTTTTACCTATTTCAAAGATTAAAAATTTTGATCTCCTTTTAATTTTCGTGATTTTTTTTCCTTTTAATTTTAAGAAACCATTTTTATTTACCTTATATCTAAGATTGCCATCGTTAATTTTCACCTTTTTAATAATTAAATTTAGTATATTCCTCTCTAAGGACCTTTTAACAACTTCAACTTCTGGTAATTCTGGCATATAATTATAATATGAAGAATACTATTCAAAATAAAAGTAAATTAGTCAATTCTGTATTTTCAGATGTTCATAAAAAATATGATTTAATGAATGATGTAATGTCTCTTGGAATACATAGGGCCTGGAAAGAAAAATTTATCGATTGGATGAATCCTCAAACGGGAACAAATCTAATTGACGTTGCTTCAGGAACTGGAGATATAGCAAAACTTTTTTTAAATAAAACTAGTAAATCAGGGCAAATTACTTGCGTTGAGCCTAACGCTCAGATGTTAAATCAAGGTAAAAAAAAATTAAAAAAGTACAATAATATCAAATGGATAAATGCCTCGGCTGAAAAAATTCCAACAAAAGATAATGTTTACGACTATTACTCTATAAGCTACGGAATAAGAAATGTTTCAGATATTAATAACGTTTTAAAAGAAGCTTTTAGAGTATTAAAACCAGGGGGTCGTTTTATGTGCCTAGAATTTTCTAAAATTGATAATGAATTGTTAAATTATCTTTATAAAAAGTATTCAAAAACAATACCATTAATTGGTAAATTGATAGTTGGTTCAGAAAAACCTTATAAATATTTGATTGAAAGTATTGAAAAGTTTTATAATCAAGAGCAATTAGCTGAATTAATTTTAGATAACGGTTTTTCCAATGTAGAATATAGAAATGTTTCTTATGGGATATCAGCAATTCATTCAGGTTGGAAGATTTAAATGTTTAAAAGAGTTTTTAAATTATTCCAAATAGCTAGAAAATTTTCCACCTCTGGAGCAGTAGCTACAATAAATGAGATGCATCAGTTACCAACATTAATAAATTTATTTTTTAATTTAATTTCAATTGGCGCAAGTTCAAATTTACAGGATGATAATCAATCCTCAGGTGAGAAGCTTTGTACTGCCCTTCAGGGGATGGGAACGACTTTTATAAAATTAGGCCAGTTTCTAGCTACTAGGCCAGATATTATTGGCGAGGAACTTGCAAAATCTCTTGAAAAATTACAGGACAAAGTTCCTGCTTTTGATTTGTACGACGCAAAAAAAATAATTAAAAAAGAAATCGGAGAGAATTATTTTAAAGATATTCAGGAATTAAGTGAACCTATAGCAGCAGCATCTATAGCTCAAGTGCATTTAGCTAAAATTAAGCATGAAGAACAAGAAAAGCAAGTTGCTATCAAAATATTAAGACCTGATATAGAAAAATTATTTAACGAAGAATTAGATGCTTTAATGTTGTTTGCTTATATAGTTGAAAATACTATTACAAAAGCCAAGAGATTAAAATTAGTTGAAGTTGTCCATTTGTTGAGAGAAATAACTAATATAGAAATGGATTTAAGATTTGAAGCTGCAGCGGCTAATGAACTTTATGAAAATACCAAAAACGACCAAGGATTTATTGTTCCAAAAATTTATTGGAATTATACAACTAAAAAAATATTAACCTTAGACAAAGTTGAAGGTGTTTCTATACGTGAAATACAAAAAATTAATGATCTAAAAGTAGATCTTAAGAAACTTGCAGAAAACTTAATACAATTATTTTTAACACAGGCTGTAAGAGATGGTTTTTTTCATGGTGATATGCACCAAGGAAATTTATTTGTAGATCCGAAAGGAAATATAATACCAGTAGATTTTGGTATTATGGGACGCTTAGATAAAAATAATAGAAAATTTTTAGCTGAAATTTTATATGGTTTTATTAAAAGAGATTACGTTAAAGTTGCTGAAGTCCATTTTCAGGCGGGACTTGTGCCTAAAGGTGCCTCAAAAGAAGAGTTTGCTCAAGCCCTAAGGTCGGTAGGAGAACCTATTTTTGGACAATCCATAAAAGATATTTCAGGTGGAAATCTATTAGCTCAACTATTTGAGATCACTGAGAAGTTTAATATGCCTACTCAGCCACCACTTCTTTTACTGCAAAAAACAATGGTAGTAGTTGAAGGGGTTGCAAGAAGACTTTATCCCGAAACAAACATTTGGGAGGTGTCTAGACCAGTCTTAGAGAATTGGCTCAAAAATGTTAAGAGTCCAAAATCCACGATAGATACAGCAATAAATACTTCATCTGAAATTTTAAAAAGAATACCGGATCTTCCTGAATTAATGGATAGAGCTGATTATGCTCTTAAATTAATGGCTGATGGAAATTTAAATTTGGCTATTGGAACAAATAAGAATTTAGAATTAGAGCAAATGAAGATTAAAAACTTTAGAAATAATATAGTTATTAGTTTTTTTGGTGTTGTAATTGTCTTTCTATTAGTATTTTAATTACATATGAATTTGAAAAATAAAAAAATCCTTATAATTATTGGTGGAGGTATTGCAGCCTATAAGTCTTTAGATTTGATAAGATTGCTTAAAAAAAATAGCAATGAAGTTAAAACTATACTAACTAAAAGTGGCAAAGAATTTGTCACTCCTCTATCTGTTTCTACTTTAACGAAAAGTAAAACATTCGAGAATATTTTTGACAAGGATTCTGAGGCAGAAATTGATCATATTTCATTGTCTAGATGGGCTGACTTAATAATTGTATTGCCTACAACTGCAAACTTTATGACAAAGTTAAGCCTTGGAAAGGCGGAGGATTTGGCGACAACAGTAATTTTAGCATCAAATAAAGATATTTTATTAGTTCCTGCTATGAATGTGAGAATGTGGATACACAAAGCAACACAACAAAATGTAAAAATTTTAAAGGACTACGGCTATCTTTTTATAGGACCAGAAAAAGGTGAGATGGCTTGCGGAGAATATGGTGAGGGCAAAATGTCAAGTCCAAGACAAATTTACTCCTTCATCGAAAAATATTTCTATAAAAAAAATATTGTCAAAAGTAAAAATCTAAAAGCCTTAGTAACAGCTGGGCCTACAAGGGAATACTTGGATCCTGTCAGATATATTTCAAACGAGTCAAGTGGTAAGCAGGGTTTTGAAATAGCAAACGCATTAAACAGATTAGGTATAGAGACAACTTTAATTGCGGGACCATCACATCTTTCTTCCAAAAAGGATATTAAAATAAAAAAAATAATCACGGCAGATGAGATGTTTGAAGCGGTAGAAAAATGTTTGCCAGTAGATATTGCTATTTGTGCAGCTGCTGTTGCAGACTTTAAACCAATCAAAAAAAGTAAGACTAAAATTAAAAAAAATAATATAAAATTAAAATCTATTGAATTAGAGAAAAATAGAGATATTGTTGAATTTCTCGGCAAAAACAATAAACATAGGCCAAGCTTAGTAATCGGTTTTGCAGCTGAGACTGAAAATTTATATAGAAATGCATTGTCTAAATTAAGACAAAAAAATTGCGATTTTATAGTTGTAAATGATGTTTCCAAAAAAGATAGTGGACTTAATTCAGATTATAATAGAGTTTCTATAATTGATAGTTCAGGAAAAACAAAAATTATAAAAAAAAATAAAAAAAGTTTTGTAGCTAATATAATAGCAGAAATAGTCTTAGATAAACTCTTAGTTAATGACAGAAGTTTTAATTAAAAGACTATCAAAAAATATTGAGCTACCTAAATATGAGACAGATGGTTCATCAGGAATGGATCTTTCAGCTAACATTGAAAAACAGTTAAAAATAGAGCCTGGAAAAACATCAATAATCCCAACTGGTATATCAGTGTCTATACCCAAAAATTTTGAAATACAAATTAGGTCAAGATCAGGATTGGCTGCTAAAAGTCAGATATCAGTTCTCAATTCACCTGGGACAATAGACGCTGATTATAGAGGTGAATTAAAAGTAATACTAATAAACTTAAGTAATCAGACTTTTTTTGTGGAGAGAGGCGCTCGTATCGCCCAAATGGTATTATGCCCTATAGTAAAAGCTAAGTTTAAGGAAGTAGATAACCTAGACGATACAGACAGGGGTGCTGGTGGGTTTGGATCTACTGGGTTGAAATAATATATGCAATTAGGAATGAAAGACTTTAAGAGGTTTGAAAAACAAATAATTCTTAAAAATGTTGGGATGGCTGGACAAAAAAAAATTCTTAACGCTAAAGTGCTTATAATTGGTATGGGGGGTTTAGGCTGCCCACTTTTAACATATTTAGCTGCATCTGGGGTTGGAACAATAGGAATTGCAGATCCGGATAAAGTTGAAATAAGTAATTTGAATAGACAAACATTGTTTAGTACAAATGATATAGGTAAGTACAAAGTCAATCAGGCTAAATATAGTATTAATAAAGCAAATAATAAAATTAAAGTTAAAACTTTTAAAGAAAAAATAACTTCAAGGAATATTAAATCAATAATTAGAGATTTTGATATAATTTGTGATGGAACTGATAACTTTGAGACAAGATATTTGGTTAATGATGAATGTAAAAAAATGAAAAAAATACTCATCTCTGCAGCAATCAGTAAATTTGACGGTCATCTATACAAGTTTAATTTTAAAAAAAAGACATCCTGTTACAGATGTTTTATGCCGGACAAGCCTATTTTAGAAAAAAATTGTGAAACAGACGGAATTTTCTCTCCAGTAGCTGGGATTCTGGGATCACTACAGGCAAATGAAGTTTTAAAAACAATTATAGGATTAAAGAATGGTTTAGATAACCATATGATAATTTTTGACTCAATTAAAATAAATTTAAGAAAAATAAAATTATCTTTAAATCCTGAGTGTAAAAACAAATGTTAAAAATTGTCTATATTTTCCTAACTTTTTTTTGTTTATTTCAAAGTCTTTTTGCAAATGAATACTTTTTAACGTTGAGAAATGACAAAGTAAATCTTAGACAAGGACCGTCATTCGAATATCCAATCAAACTATTTTACAAAAAAAAATTTTTACCTGTTTTAATTCAAGATGAATTTGAAAATTTTAGAAAGATAAGAGACCATGAAAACAATACTGGTTGGATTCATATTTCGCAATTATCAAAAAAGAAGGCGGCTATCACAATTGAAGATGACCAACTAATTTTTAATAAACCCTCAATTTATTCTATGCCTTTCGCGATTCTTAAAAAAGGTAGATTATGTAAGATTCACAAGTGTAAAGATGATTGGTGTAAGATTAGTGTAGAAAAATATAAAGGTTGGGTTAAAAAAGATATTTTGTGGGGTCTATTATAAATTATTTTTTATACTTGGATGTCCAGACTTTATCTAGCACAAAATACCAAACCGCATTAGCAAGCGGTTCAACTATTGCATCTGTTAAGGCAATCATGAATGAAACATTTGATATTGACATTAAAACTGTTATTGCAATTAAAAAATGTCCAATTGTATATATTAGTGTTCGTAAAAGAGATCCTTTGTTGCTTTGATAGATATCTTTTACTGTAAGATATATTCCTTTATTGAACTCTGCCATTTTTAAATGGATTTTCTAAAACGCACGCTACAAGATGTATCCTATCTTGCTCACCGCCATTAAAGAAATTATGATATTTCGTGTTATTTGTAATAATTGCTGATCCGTCAGCTGGCATATGCTTACAAACATCCTCTATCACCATCCTACAGCCTTTGTTCGTGATGATTGGTATATGAAGTCTTGGCTCTGGATCTCTGTGCCAACTGAGAGTGGATCTAGGTTCCTTTAACAATATTCTCACTCTTCCAAGCTTAAAATGTTTCTTTAAAGTACTATAAACCTTCTCGAAATATGTATTTTTAAATTCAGGAACTATTTCTGTATATTTTGACTCATCTATAGCCTTGTCCCTCTCAACTTCTTTACCTTTTTCATCGGGTATAGTCCAGTAAGTGCCTCTTACATTGTGACCCTCTGTAGAGTTTTTATCACCTGGAATTTGATTAATAGAAATGGCCCCAAAATTTTTAATACCAAGGGTGTTAAATTTTTTTTTCTTTAATACTAAATTTAAATCTGCTTTTAGTTTATCAATATCAAATTTCAAATTCGGAACTTTAAAAAAATCATCTTTTATATTTTGATTTAATTTTTCTAAGTTTTGTGTTTTAACAATTTCCATATTAATTCAACGTCTTTAAGTTGACTCTATCTGCGTTCATTATTTTTGTCCAAACTTCAATAAAGTCTTTAATAAATTTTTCTTTGTTGTCATCTTGTGCATAAACTTCTGAGTAGGATCTAAGAATAGAGTTGGATCCTAGTACTAAATCAGCTCTAGAGGCTGTGAATTTAACTTTGTTAGTTTTTCGGTCTATAACATCATATGAATTTTTTCCAGTTGGTTCCCAAGTATACTTCATATCTACTAGATTTATAAAAAAGTCATTTGTTAATGCTCCGACTTTATCAGTCATTACACCTTTGTCTTTAGCGCTAGAATGATTTGTTCCTAATACTCTCATGCCTCCCACTAAACAAGTCATTTCCTGTGCAGTTAATCCCATCAAAGAAGCTCTTTCTAATAGTAGTTCTTCTGGCATTACCGAATAATCAGCTTTAAAATAGTTCCTAAAACCATCATGATGAGGTTCTAACCATTTAAAGCTTTTAATTTCAGTTTGATCTTGTGATGCATCGCCTCTTCCAGGGTAAAATGGGACTTTTGCTTTAGAGCCAGCTTTTTTAATAGCTTTTTCAAGACCTACATTTCCTGCCAATACTATTGTATCAGCAATTGTTGCTCCGGTTTTTTTAGCTATCCCCTCAAGGACTTTTAAAACTTTAGAGAGTTTTTTTGGCTCATTTGCATCCCATTGGTTCATTGGTTCTAAACGAATTCTTGCTCCATTAGCTCCACCTCTTTTGTCGGTTCTTCTATATGTTCTTGCGCTATCCCAAGCAGTGGTAATTAAATCACTAGAATTTAATTTTGAAGATGAAATCATTTTCTTTACTTTCTCCACATTATATTTCTTTTTAGGTTTTGGAACATTACCTTGCCAATATAAATCCTCTTTAGGAGCCCAAGGTCCAATATAATTTTCTCTATTTCCCATTGTTCTATGAGTTAATTTAAACCATGCTCGTGCGAAAGAGTCCTCAAAAAATTTCGAATCTTTATAAAATCTTTCTGAAATTTTTCTATACTCTGGATCCATTGCCATTGCCATGTCTGCATCAGTAAACATTAATCTGGCTTTTTTATTAGGATCTCCTAAGTCTCTTGGTTTTTTTTCCTCCTCGAGATTGATTGGTTCCCACTGCCAAGCACCTGCAGGACTTTTTTTACTTTCCCACTCATAATTAAGTAAGAGATCTAAATATTGATGATCCCACTTATCGGGATTTGTTGTCCAAGCTCCTTCCAAGCCGGAAGTAATTTGATTTGCTCCTGTTCCATTTTTTTGATTCCAACCGAAACCTTGCTCATGAATATCAGCTCCAGCAGGTTCTGGTCCTAAATTATCAGGATTACCATTACCATGCGCTCTTCCAATAGAGTGACCCCCAACTGTAAGTGCTGCAGTCTCTACATCATTCATCCCCATTCTTCCGAAAGTTTCTCGGACATCCATCGCGGTTCTTACCGGATCAGGTTTCCCCTCAACACCTTGGGGATTTACGTAAACTAATTGAAAATGAGAAGCTGCAAGAGGTGCTTCTAATGAAGATCTATCCTGTGGATCTCCGTATCTGTTAACTGCTAATGGAACTGTTTCTTTCCCCCAGTAAACATCTTTTTCTGGCTCCCAAATATCCTCTCTACCAAATGAAAAACCGAAAGTTTTAAATCCAGCATGCTCATAAGCCATGGTACCAGCTAACACCATTAAATCTGACCAACTTAACCTGTTACCGTATTTTTTTTTAATCGGCCACAAAAGACGCCTAGCCTTATCTAAGTTTGTGTTATCGGGCCAAGAGTCTTGAGGTGAAAATCTATGTGATCCAACATTAGGTCTTCCGTCGAATTCTCTATAAGTACCAACTTGGTGCCAAGTTAGTCTCACCATTAATCCACTGTAAGTTCCAAGATCTGCCGGCCACCACTCTTGGCTGTCTGTCATCAACTTTAATAAATCTTTTTTTAAAGCTTTAAAATTTAATTTTTTAACTTCTTTTTTATAATTGTATCCCGGAAGCGGATTAGTTTTTGTATCTTGTTGATGTAAAATATCCAAATTAATACTATTTGGCCAAAGTCTCGCTGTATTTGACTCTCCAGCTTTAGTAACACCGCCGTGCATGACCGGACATTTTCCATTGTTATTTTTTTTATAATCTACACTCATAAGTCTAGTTTATAATTATTCTAAAGTGAAAAACAAGCGACAAACTGTCAATTTTTCAAATTAATAAATACCTCAACATTTTTAATTTTCTTACCATTTGGTGCTTTGGGAATCTTTTGAATAATTACTTCGTTGGCGTCTATATCAATTAATTCTGAAGTTTCACTATCATAAAAGTGGTGATGATTTGAAACATTTGTATCGAAATAAGTTTTATTTCCTCTTACTTCAACTTCATTTAGTTGTCCGGCAATTTTAAGAGCGTGTACGGTATTATAAATTGTAGCTAGTGCAATTTTCGTAGTTAACTTTTTTTCTAAAAGCTTGTTAAGACTTTCAACCGTAAAATGAAATGTTTTATCTCTCTCGAATAAAAATTTTGCTATTTCAACTCTTTGTTTAGTTGGCCTTAACCCTGATGATCTTAGTTTTTTTAAAATATCGATTTTTTTCATGTTTTTTTAACTTTTTTTGCTACATTATAATCATTCTAAATACAAAATATATATGAAACCTTTGCTAAATCAAGTAAAACAGTTCTTGATCATGCAAAAAAACAGCTACAATTACGATGAGTTGATTTCGTGTGGAGAGGGAAAATTATTTGGTGAGGGTAATGCTAAACTACCATTACCTCCAATGTTAATGTTTGATAGAATTACAGAAATAAAAAAAGAAACAGGTGAATTTAAGAAAGGCTTTATAAAAGCTGAGCTTGATATAAAAGACAACCTATGGTTTTTTGATTGTCATTTTAAAAAAGATCCAGTTATGCCAGGGTGTCTCGGGTTAGACGCTATGTGGCAATTGGTTGGATTTTATTTAGGATGGATAGGAGAGCCGGGAAAAGGTAGAGCTCTTGGTGTTAATTCTGTAAAATTCACAGGTGAAGTGTTAAAAAATATTAAAATGGCAACTTATGAAATAAATATGAAAAGAATTTTAAAAAAAGAAGGAACAGCTGTTGGATTAGCTAATGGTATTTTAAGTGCAGACGGAAAAATAATTTATACTGCTGAAAATCTAAAGGTGGGATTATTCAAATCATGAAGAGAGTTGTAGTTACTGGCATAGGTGTTGTTTCTTGTTTGGGAAATAATCAAGATGAAGTTTATAAGTCATTATTAAATGCAAAATCAGGAATTACATTTTCTGAAGAGTACAAGGAATATAATTTAAAAAGTCATGTTCACGGAAAACCAAAAATTAAACTAGAAGATCATGTGGATAGAAAATTTATTAGGTTTATGGGGCCAGGGTCAGCTTATAACTATATTTCAATGAATGAAGCAGTTAAAGACTCTGGGCTTGAAGAAAAAGAAATTAGCAATATATCGACCGGAATGATTATGGGATCAGGTGGTCCTTCGATAGAAAATGTAATACTAGCAGCAGACAAGACTAGAGAAAAAAGTCCTAAAAGAATGGGGCCTTTTGTGGTTCCACGAACAATGTCAAGCACTGCTTCAGCGACTTTAGCAGTTCCATTCAAAATAAAAGGAGTAAATTATACTATTAGTTCTGCATGTGCGACTAGTGGCCATTGCATCGGTAACGCTATGGAATTAATTCAATTGGGTAAACAAAAAATTATTTTTGCAGGTGGAAGTGATGAAGTTCATTTTGCAATGACTGCAATGTTTGATGCTATGACGGCTTTATCTTCAAAATATAATGATACACCTGAGAAGGCTTCTAGGCCTTATGATAAAACTCGAGATGGTTTTGTAATTTCAGGTGGGGGTGGAGTTTTAGTCTTGGAAGAATACGAGCACGCAAAATCTAGAGGTGCAAAAATTTATGCAGAGTTAACAGGATATGGTGCTACGTCAGATGGTTATGATATGGTTGCCCCATCAGGAGAAGGGGCGGTAAGATGCATGAGTATGGCACTAAGCACTGCAAAAAATAAAATTGATTACATTAATACTCATGGAACATCTACACCTGTTGGAGATATAACTGAATTAAAGGCAGTTGGCGAAGTATTTAGTGATTACAAACCCAAAATTAGCTCGACTAAATCTCTTGCAGGTCATTCTCTTGGCGCGACTTCAGTTCACGAGGCAGTTTATAGTTTAATTATGATGAAAAATAATTTTATAGCTGCATCTGCAAATATAAATGATATGGACGAAGAAGCAAAAAAATATCCAATCGTTACTAAAGTTGAAAAAGATATAAATTTGAATTCTATAATGTCTAATAGTTTTGGTTTTGGTGGAACCAATGCTACTTTAGTTTTTGAAAAGGTATAATCATGAATTTGATGAAAGGAAAAAAAGGTCTTATAATGGGTGTTGCAAATGAACGCTCGATAGCTTGGGGTATATCCCAAAAGCTTGCAGAAGCAGGTGCGGAATTAGCATTCACTTATTTAGGAGACGCCTTAAAAAAAAGAGTTGTACCACTAGCTGAAAAGTTAAATTCAAAAGTGACTTTTAGTTGTGATGTAGAAAAAAAAGAGGATGTTACAAAACTTTTCAATGATATTAATCAAAAATGGGGAAAGATTGATTTTGTTGTTCACGCAGTTGCTTTTTCAGATAAATCAGAATTATCGGGTGAATATTTAAATACAACAAGAGATAATTTTTTAAGAAGTATGCTAATTTCATGTTTCTCATTTACAGAAGTTTCAAAAGAGGCCTCAAAAATTATGAGTGAAGGAGGGAGTCTTCTAACTTTAACTTACGAGTCTACTAAAGCAATTCCAAACTATAATGTTATGGGAGTTTGCAAGTCAGCATTGGAGGCTAGCGTAAAATATCTTGCACGAGATCTTGGACAAAAGAATATTCGTGTAAATGCAATCAGCGCCGGCCCTATTAAAACATTAGCTGCTTCTGCAATTGGAGATGCTAAATTTTTATACAAATGGAACGAAGATCATTCCTTTTTAAAAAGAAATGTAGATATTCATGATGTAGGAAATTCAGCACTTTACTTACTTAGTGATTTAGCCTCTGGTGTAACAGGAGAAATTCATTACGTGGATGCTGGATATAATAAAGTAGGAATGCCTGATCCAAAAAATATTACTTAAACATTCTCAAGGTTTTAAGAATTTTTTCAACCATATAATTTGTGATTTTTTGGATAGAGTTAGGATTACATATATTGATTATATAATCTAAATTGATAATTTTTTTATGATAGGTTTTAACAAAATTCTCAAACTTATTGAAATCTTTATTCTGCCAATAATTTATATGTAATTGTGTGGACTGAATACCAAAAGGTAAAAATTTTTCTTGATAAAAGAGTTGTGGGATAAAAAGCAAATCATTTTTGTAAAAAGGAAACAATCCATATCCATCTATTATTATCTTAATATCTTTTTTCTTTAAAGCTTTTAGAGTGTTTTGATCGTAAATATGATTAGGTGCAAAAAAACTTCTTACACTTATTTGTCTTTTTTTAAACTCTAATAATCCTTTTTCGATTTTGTCTACTTGTTTTGAATATTCCAACCCATAAAATTCAGAATTACCACCATAATTAAAAATATCTTTCTTATCGGATTTTTGAGTGTAAAGGTGATTACATCCATGCATCGTTATTTCCCAACCTTTGTTTTTCCAACGTTTAACCTGATCCCAAAACATTTCTGTCTTTGGGTACTTTAACAATTCGGGATCTTTGTTAATAGGAATTACTCCAAGCAAAGGTTTAATCTTATATTTATCAAATAATAATTCACATTTTTCCATTAGTTCCCAATTCATATTTTCGCAAATATCATCCATTCGGATAAGTAAACCGGTATATTTAGAAATAATTTTATTTATTGAATTAAACATAATTATTTATATTTTATCCTACAGTGAATAAATTTCATATTAAAAAAATATCTGAAGTAGATAAAAAAAAACTTTTAAAATTTTATCAAAGTTCTTTTAATCTCAAGAAAATAGATCTAGATAGTTTGAATTGGCGATATAGATACGGTTTTAAACAATATGAACCACTTGTTTTGGAGGTAGATAACGACATATGTGGACACGCAGGGTTAATTACAAACGATTTTAAAATAAAAGATGAAATAAAAACTGGTATATGGTTCACAGATTTTTACATAAACAAAAAATATAGATCCTTGGGATACGGAAAATTACTCACTCAAGCATGGATGAAAATTTGTCCAATTCAAGTTACACTTTGTAATGATGCCTCTTTAAAAATTTTTAAAAAACTAGATTGGTCTTCAAATAATAATTTTTTAAGAAAACTTGAAATTTTTAATTATTTAAACTTAATACCGATTTTTAAAAATAATAATATTTCAAATGTCATCAAAGAAAACTTAAAGATTAAAGAAATTAATAATCAAACAATTTCTAATATTGCAAATGAAAGTGAAAAATTATTATCTCAAAAATCATTTGGAGTCGTTAGAGATGAAAATTGGTTTAAATGGAGGGTATTAGAGTGCCCATATAAAAAGAATATGCTAATCTTTAACTATGAGGGGATTGATATTATAACTAATTTAAAAGTTAAATATAATTTTAAAATTTTAAATATCATTTATACATCCCGACCAATAAATTTGAATTTAACTAAAGTTTTTTCGAGTTTTATAAGGAAAAATAAGATTAATTTTATAAGTTATATTTCCAAAAATGAAAAATTTTTAAACGTGAGTTTACCTTGGAGCAAAAAGCTTAATTTTGCTTTCAACAGTTCAGACTCTACAATAAAAGGTTCAATTAATGAAAATTTCAATGATTTACAATTTATAGATAGTGATATTGATTTTATTTAAATTAAGCTGAAGCTTGTTTCATTGATAGCTTTACTTTTCCTCTATCAAATCCAACTACCTTAACAGAAACTTCGTCACCCTCTTTTACAACATCTCCTACTTTTGCTACACGCTTATCAGCTAGTTCAGAAATATGAACAAGGCCGTCTTGTTTACCGAGAAAATTAACAAAAGCTCCGAATTCCATAATTTTAACCACTTTGCCTTTATAAATTTTTCCTATTTCAGGTTTTGCAATTAAATTTTTAATAAAATTAATAGCTTTATTTCTTGAATCTTCATCCGGAGCTGCTACGGTAACTTCTCCTGTATCTTTAACATCGACTTTTGCTCCTGAAGTTTCAACTATCTCTCTAATTGTTGCTCCACCTTTTCCAATCACTGTGGCTATATCCTTTTTATCAACCTTGATTGTTTCCATTTTTGGTGTGTGTTTTGAAAATTCTTTTCTTGAAGTTTTAATAGCTTTGTTCATCTCGCCTAGAATATGCTCTCTTCCTCCTCTTGCTTGTTCTAAGGCTTTTTCCATAATTTCAAAAGTAATTCCTGTTATTTTAATATCCATCTGAAGTGATGTAATACCATTTTTTGTACCGGCTACTTTAAAATCCATGTCTCCAAGATGATCCTCGTCTCCTAAAATATCTGAGAGAACAGAAAAATCTTCCCCTTCTTTAATTAATCCCATTGCAATACCTGCTACGGGTTCTTTAATTGGAACTCCAGCATCCATTAAAGCTAATGAGGTCCCACAAACTGTAGCCATAGAAGATGATCCGTTCGACTCTGTTATTTCTGAAACTACTCTTAAAGTGTAAGGAAAATTTTCTTTTGATGGTAAACAAGAATTAATTGCTCTCCACGCTAATTTTCCGTGTCCAATTTCTCTTCTTCCTGTGCCGATTCTACCGCATTCTCCAACAGAAAACGGTGGAAAGTTATAGTGTAACATAAAATTTGATCTTTGCATTCCATCTAGGCTCTCTAATCTTTGTTCATCATCTGTCATACCAAGTGTTGTGACTACAAGGGCTTGTGTTTCACCCCTTGTAAAAAGTGCAGATCCATGTGTTCTTGGTAAAACACCAACTTCACATTTTATCTGTCTAACATCTGCTAAACCTCTACCATCTATTCTTTTCTTCTCTTTAAGAATAGCTGTTCTGACAATATCTTTTTCTAATGATTTTAGTTGAGACATAACTTGATTTTCCGTCACAGTTTCATCTTCAACAAACATTTCTTTACATTTGGACTCTATATCTGAAATAGCTGCAGATCTTTTTTTCTTATCAATTTCTTTAAACGCTTTTCTCAAATCACTCTCAAATTTCCCGGCGATATTCTTTTTAATTTCAGAATGGTCTAGTTCCTCTATTTCCCATTTCGGTTTGCCGGCTTTTTTTGCTAATTTTTCAATTGCTTCAATTACTGGAACAAATTTTTCATGACCAAACTTAACAGCATCTAACATTATTTTTTCTGGTAGTCCTGATGTTTCGGACTCAACCATCAACACGGCATCTTTGGTTCCAGCCACTACTAAATCTAACTCTGACTCTTTTAACTCCTCTAGAGAGGGGTTGAGTAAATATTTTCCATCTTTATATCCAACCCTACTTGCTGCAATCGGTCCTAGGAATGGTAAACCCGAAATAGCTAAAGCAGTAGAGGAGGCAATAATTGATAAAATATCTGGTTGATTATCACTATCGTAAGATAGCACTGTAGGAAGTACTTGTACTTCATTCATGAAACCTGATGGAAATAAAGGTCTTATTGGTCTATCAATAAGTCTTGAGATTAATGTTTCTGCCTCAGTAGGTCTTGCTTCTCTTTTAAAATATCCACCAGGAATTTTTCCCGCAGCATAATATTTTTCTTGATAATTTACAGAAAGAGGAAAATAGTCTTGGCCTTCTGCAACTTTCTTTGCTCCTACAGCAGTCGCGATTACAACTGTTTCTCCGAGGGTGGCGATAATTGCGCCGTCTGCCTGACGTGCTACTTTTCCTGTCTCCAAAGTTAATTTTTTACCATTAACTTCTATTTCTTCTTTATGTATTTTGAACATTATTTCCTTAGGTTAAGTTGTTTTATAACTTTTTGGTAAGACTCAGAATTTTTTCTTTTAAGAAAAGCTAAAAGCTTTTTTCTTTTATTCACGGATTTTGTCAAACCTAAAGTTGAATGTTTATCTTTTTTGAATTTTTTAAAGTGTTCAGAAAGCTGAGCAATTTTATCAGTGAGCAAACCGATTTGAATTTCAGTAGAACCGACATCTTTTGGGTGGGTAGCTAATGATTTAATTGTATCTTTTTTTTTCTTTAACATTATTTTTATTTTCTTTAATTAGTCTTTCAATCTTTTCAGCATATTCAAAAGAGTTATCTTCTACAAATGTGAGTTTAGGAAGAAACTTTATGTCTAGCCTTTTAGACAGGGCTTTTCTAACAAGATGAGCGTACTCAGTCAAGATTTTTACCGTTTCTTTTGTTTCCACCCCTCCTAATGGAATGACATAGACTCTAGCTGTTTTGAGATCTGGCGTCATTCTCACTTCTGTAACAGTAATTAATTTTGAGTTAATTGTGGGGATTTTTGCCTCATTCCTAATAAAAAGTTCTCCTAGATTCTGTTTCACGAGTTCGCCAACTCTAAGCTGTCTCTGACTAAAAGGTTTTTGAGTGGACTCATTTCTCATTATTAAAGTGTTCTCCTAATTTCTTCTGAAGAGTAAGACTCAATAACGTCTTTCTCCTTAAAATCTACAAAGTCTTTAATGCTAATTCCACACTCTAAGCCTGTTCCTACCTCTTTAACCTGATTTTTTTCTCTGAAAATAGATAAAATTTCTCCACTATAAACAACTACGCCATCTCTTATAATTCTTGCTTTTGACTTGCTTTTTATTTCACCACTAATAACTTTTGATCCTGCGATTTTCCCAGCGCTAGAAACTTTAAATACTTTTTGTATTTCTGCACTACCCAGAACTGTTTCTTTAATATCGGGCTCTAGAAGACCTGATAAAGATTTTTCAATATATTCTAATGCCTCGTAAATAATATTGAAGAATTTTATTTCTATTTTTTGCTCATCAGCTAATTTTTTTGCCTCTCTGTTAGGCTTAACATTAAATCCAATTAAAACTGCATTAGATGCTTTTGCTAATGAAACATCTGTCTCATTTATCATTCCGATATCTGATAATATAATATTGGCCTCAACTTCATTGTGTTTAATTTTATTTATTGCCATTTTTAATGCTTCGCTAGATCCTTGAACGTCTGATTTTATAATTATATTTAATTCGTCTTTTTCTTTTGTATCTTCAAATAACTTTGTTTTGTCTTTTGAATATACTTTTTTGTTTTTATTTGTATTAATTTTTTTAAACTCAGCCATATTTTTTGCATCTTCCTCATTTTCAGTAACAACAAATTCCGTACCTGCGTAAGCTGAGTTATTCATACCTAAAATCTCAACTGGCATGGATGGTAAGGCTTCATTTATTATTTTTCCCTCATGATTGATCATTGCTCTTATTTTTCCCCAAGTATCTCCACAAATAAAATAATCACCACGTTTTAATTTGCCGTTGCTAATTAAAATTGTTGATACTGGTCCTTTGCCTTTATCTATTTTTGACTCTATTACTACTCCTCTAGCGCTATCTGTATAAGAAGCTTTTAAATCCAGTATCTCTGATTGAAGTAAAATATTCTCTTTCAATTTATCTAAGTTTTTTTTTTTTAAAGCAGATACTTCAACAAAAAGCGTGTCTCCACTTAAATCCTCTGCTATCAATTCATATTGCATCATTTCGTTTTTAATTTTACTGATATTTTTTTCTGGTAAATCACATTTATTAATCGCAACTATTATTGGCACTTTAGCTGCTTTTGCGTGTTTTATTGCTTCTACTGTTTGGGGTTTTATTCCGTCATCTGCTGCTACCACTAAAACAACTATATCAGTGATTTTAGATCCTCTTGCACGCATTTCTGTAAAAGCTGCATGGCCTGGTGTATCAATAAAGGTGATAAGCTGATTATTATTTGTAGAAACTTGATAAGCTCCAATGTGTTGAGTTATTCCACCGTATTCTCCAGAAACAACATTTGTATCTCTCAAAGCATCTAGTAGGGAGGTTTTTCCATGATCTACATGTCCCATAATTGTAACTACTGGAGGGCGAGATTTAATATCTCCTCCTAGTCGTTCTTTAACCTTACTGGTTTGAAGTGACGGCGTATCATCCAATATTGGTTTATGTCCAAATTCTTTTACTATGTATTCCGCTGTGTCTTTGTCAATTATATGATTTATTGTAGCCATAACTTTCATATTTAATAAAAATTTAATAATTTCGTTTGATTTTTCAGCCATTCTGTTTGAAAGTTCTTGAATTGTAATTTGTTCAGGAATTTTGACTTCTTTGATGACCTTTTTAAATTCTTTTTTCTCATCAGTTTCAGGCTTATTTTTTTTATCTTTTAGTCTTGCTCTTTTAACTGATGCTAAACTACGTTGCTTAATCTCTATCTCCTCAACGTTTAAAGCTCTTGAAACAGTTAATTTAAAATCACGTTTATCTACTGGGCTTTTTAACTTTAATTTACTTTTTCCAGTTGATTTTTCACCATCTTTTTTTATAAAATCTTTAGTCGCTTGTTGTTCAATAAATTTTCTAGCAAAGTTTTTCTTTTTTTCATTTTGTTGGTAATTAGCGCCGGCACTAAAGCCTTGCTTATTCATTGATTTACCGGATCTAAAAAATTTTTTTTTATCTACAGAGAAAGATTTTTTTCCAGAAGTTGATATAGAGCTTGTGTCTATTTTTTTTTTTAAATTGGATGAAATAGTAAGTGTTCTTTTTTTATTTTTATCCATAACATTATTTATAAACTATCTCTCTAGCGGACATTATTAGGTCATCTGCCTCTTTTCTTGATAAAGAAAATTCTTCTAAATATCCATCAATTCTAACTTTTTTACCTTTAATTTCGTCAAAACCTCCTATCAACTCATCAGAAGATAAGTCTGCAAAATCAGTAAGTTTTTTAATATTTTTTTGCCCTAAAATTACAAGCATACCTTGTGTCATTCCTTTTAAATTAACCAATTGTTCTTCAACTCCAAGTTCTTTAAGCTTTAATGCCACTGCCTCTTTCTCTTTTAGTAAAGTTTCCTTTGATCTATTTATGAGTTCTTTTGCTGTCTCTTCGTCTATTGCATCAATTTTTGAAATATCCTCTGATGAAGACTGGGCTATATCTTCAATTGAAGTAAATCCCTCTGAAACTAAAAGCTGACCTAATGTTTCGTCAACTTCCAGGTTTTTAATTAACGTTTCTGTTCTATCTTTGAATTCAGCTTGCCGTCTTTCAGAGTCTTCTTTATCAGTTAAAATATCAATTTCAAAATTAGTTAGCTTTGAAGCAAGTCTTACATTTTGTCCACGCCTTCCAATTGCTTTGCTTAAGTTTTCCTCTGTAAGAATAACGTCAATTCTTTTATTATCTTGATCAATAAGAACTTTTTGAATTTCAGCAGGAGATAAAGACTCAGAAATTAATGTTGGTAAGTCCTCTGTCCATTTTATAATATCAATTTTTTCTCCATGTAATTCATTCACAATAGTTTGTACCCTGCTCCCTCGCATTCCCACACAAGCACCGACTGGATCTATAGATGAGTCCTGTGAATGAACACAGATTTTAGCTCTACTGCCAGGATCTCTAGCGACTGATTTTATTTCAATCGTTCCTTCGTATATCTCAGGAACTTCTTGAAAAAATAGTTTTGCAAGAAACTGGGGATGTGCTCTAGATAAAAATATTTGATGGCCTTTAAGCTCTTTTTTTACCTCATAGCAGTATGCTTTGACTCTGTCTCCTGTTTTTAAAATTTCTCTAGGAATCAACTCGTCTTTTTTAATAACACCCTCTGCTTTACCTAAGTCTACTATTACATTACCATATTCCAACCTTTTTATAATTCCACTTAATATTTGACCTTGCTTTTCAATAAAATCATCGTACTGACGATTTTTTTCGGCTTCTCTTACTCTACTACTAATAACCTGCTTAGCACTTTGTGCCGCAATTCGTCCAAATTCAATTTGAGGTAATTCTTCGTAAAGCTTTGTGCCTAATTTTATTTCCTTTGTTTCAGGAAAAGCTTTTTTTGCTGCTTCTAACGTTATTTCACGCGCAGAATCCTCTAAATTTTCTACAACTTCTAAGACTTTTTGAATTTTGATTTCACCTGTATCTCTATCAATAATTACTTCGATATTATTATCATTGCCAAATTTAGTTAATGCAGCTTTTTGTATAGCGCTTTCCATCGATCCAATGACTAACTCTTTATCAATAGATTTTTCGTTTGCAACTGCCTCAACAATCCTTAATAATTCAAGTTTATCTAGTCCTCTATTCAGCATTTTAGTTCTCCTAAAAAAAAATGGGCTAACGCCCATTTTGAATTTCCGCAATTTAAATATTTTTAAAAGAAAATTGCGTCTTTTTCAAGTTCACAATTTAAATAAATCAGCTTTATCTGTTTTTTCCCATGAAAATTCCCCTTTATTTGACGGTTTTCTTCCAAAGTGCCCGTAAGCAGAAGTGATCTCATAAATTGGGTTGTTCAATTTCAACATTTCTCTTATTCCTCGAGGAGACAAGTCGAAATTTTCATTTATAATCTTTTTTATTTTCTCAACTTTCTCCTGATCGCCATCCTCTAGCTTAACATAAATAGATAAAGGTTTAGAAACTCCTATCGCGTACGCTAGTTGAATCAAACATTTGTGTGAGGTCCCTGAAGAGACGATATTTTTTGCCAGGTATCTTGCTACATACGCAGCAGATCTATCAACTTTTGTGGGATCTTTTCCTGAAAATGCTCCTCCACCATGAGGTGCAGCTCCTCCATAAGTATCTACAATAATTTTACGACCAGTTAATCCAGTATCACCATCAGGTCCACCAATTATAAATTGTCCAGTCGGATTTATGTAGATTTCTTCTGATTTTAAATCTTCTATGTAATTTTTTGGTATTGATTTTTGAATATATGGAACGATTAATTCTCTTACTTTCTCTTGATTTAAATCTTTTGAGTGTTGAGTAGATACAACTACTGAAGTAACTTTTGTAGGTTTGTTATTTTCGTATAACATAGAAACTTGACTTTTAGAGTCCGGCTCAATACCCTCTAAAATACCTTCTTTTCTGTCTTGAGCCATTAATCTTAAAATTTTGTGTGAGAAGTGAATTGGTGCAGGCATCAAATCTTCTGTTTCTTTACAAGCAAATCCGAACATAATTCCCTGATCTCCAGCTCCCTCATCTTTATTATCTTTTGAGTCAACACCCATCGCAATATCAGTAGATTGCTCGTGTAAATGGGTTTCTATATTTGCGGTTTTCCAACTAAAACCTTTTTGATCGTAGCCTATGTCTTTTATACAATCTCTTACTTTATTAATTAATTCGTCTTTATTTATTTTTGGTCCTCTCGTTTCTCCAGCTAGGACAACTTTATTCGTAGTTGTTAATGTCTCACACGCTACTCTTGAAACTGGATCTTTCGACAAGTATGAGTCGACTACCATATCTGAAATTCTATCACATACTTTATCTGGATGACCTTCGGATACAGACTCGCTAGTAAATAAAAAGTTATTTTTTGACATTATTTTTTTTGTAAAATTTGAAAATTGAAATATATGTAAATAAAAGAATGAAAAAGATCAAATCATTTTTATTTTTACTATCTGTTTTTATTAGTGGTATTTCTGATTGAATATTAGCAGACTCAGATGCATCTAATTTTTTCACAATTTGACCTTTGTTATTAACAATTGCACTAATACCTTTATTGGTTGATCGAAGCAAAAAAGTATTTTGTTCAATTGCTCTAAATATTCCTTTTGAGAAATGCTGGTAAGGTCCTATTGAATTTCCAAACCAGCCGTCCTCTGAAATATTTATCATTACGTTGGTTTCTGGTTCAGAATTTTGAATAAATTTTGTAAATATTATTTCATAACATATTAAAGGTAAGATATTTAAGCTGCCAACGATTAAATTATTTTGTTTTTCACCCTTCAAAAAAGATCCGTAACCCTCGGTAACTTTTTTAAATCCAAATTTATTTAATTTTTTTTCAAATGGCAAAAACTCACCAAATGGGACAAGTTTTTGTTTATTGTATTCTTGAATAATTTCAAACTTATGATTAACAATAACTAAGCTATTATATGTTCCGTTTTTTTTTTTGTCTGCTCTATTTACTCCAAATAAGATTAAATGATTTTTGCTGAAGTGTTTTAAAAAAGATTTTTTTAACAAAGTTAATTCATTATAAGTATATCCGCTAAAGACTCCCTCAGGCCAAATAAAAAGAGTTTTTAAGTTTTTATCAGGTTCGCTATAACGTATTAATTTTTCAAGCCTTTTTTCTATTTGTTTAAAGTTTAAATTAAATTCAAGGTCAAAATTTGGTGAAACAACTTTAACATTAAACTTGTTCTCGACATTGTTTAATAATCTTTCATTCTTATTTAGCACATAATTCCCATAAAGATAGAGCGATAAAAATGTTACAAGAATAGAACAAACTACTAACAATTTTTTTTTTTTTCAATTTTAAAGAATAATGCAGCTGGTAACATAAACATTGTTATAGCTATTAAGTTAAATGAAAATAATCCTATTTTATTTAAAACCTGAATTATTTCAGTGGCCCAAGAAAAACTGTAAGACCATAAGTTCCATGGAAAGCCAGTCAAAATTTTAGATCTCAGATAATCAGAAAAAGCTAAACTTCCTGACAAAAAAAAAATTGAAGAAATATTAAAATTCAAAAATGGTCCTACTAAAATTGTCACCAAAGAAAAAAATAAACTTAAAAACAATGGAATTAAAATTAAGCTAAATGGAATAAGAAATTTAAAATTTTCATCAAAAGTTAATGATTTTGAAATCCAATATAATCCACTTAAATAAAATCCAAATCCAAAAAATGTTCCATAAATAAAAAGGTTTTTTTTGAAAGGTTTTTTTCTATAAGTACTTTTTGATTTTTTTTTTATTAAAACAAGAAAAAAAAGGAAAATTGGCAAAATAAAAAAATTTATCACTGTAAAATTAAATGGCTGGAACGAAAAAACTGCTAATGAGCCGATTATAAAAGGAGTTATATACAGAATAGCAATTCGATTATTAAAATATTTTTCGAGCATTAATTGAGATACGAAAGAAATTTTTTTTCTTCTTTTGCCATATTAAGAAAGTCTTTATTTTTTTTGTGATCATGCCCAAAAAGATGAAGTAATCCGTGAACCCATAGAGTATCAAATTCTAATTTAAAATCACTAACATTATTTTTATTTAAGATTTTATTGTAATTAACAATTATATCTCCTATATAGATTTCTTTATCTTTTTTTAATTTTTTTTTAAGTTCACTTTTTCGGTAAAATGGAAATGATAAAACATCTGTTGAAGTATTTTTATTTCTAAATTTTTTATTTAATTGTTTAATTTTTTTGTTATCGGATAATAGTAAAGTACAAAAAAAAAATTTTTTTTTAAAAATTTTATTTTTTTTGTTCAACTTTTTGATTTTTTTTTCAATATATATATCAGGTTCTTTTAAAAATTTTCTCCAACCAATATTGTTTGAAATAACATTAACTTTAATCATCAATACTTTTTTTTTGATATGCTTTAATGATTTTTGAAACTAGAGGGTGTCTTACAACATCATTGTGGTCGAACTCTATTATTTTAATTTCGTTCAAGTGTTTTAATATATTCTTTGATTTTACTAGACCAGAATGAGATTTATTTATTAAATCAATCTGGGAAGGATCCCCGTTTACTACTAACTTAGAATTTTCACCTATTCTTGTTAAAAACATTTTTATTTGAGTTTCTGTTGCATTTTGAGCTTCATCTAATATTGCAAAACAATTTTTTAAAGTTCTCCCTCTCATGAAAGCTAAAGGAGCTATTTCAATTTCCCCAGACTCAATTTTTTTATTAATTTTATCTGCTCCAAAAAGTTCGTAAAGAGCGTCGTATAAAGGTCTTAAATAAGGATCAACTTTTTCTTTCATGTCTCCAGGTAAAAATCCCAATTTTTCTCCTGCCTCCACAGCTGGTCTCGATAAAATTACTCTTTCAATTTTCTTTTCTATCAACATAGTAACAGCTACCGATACTGCTAAAAAACTTTTCCCAGTTCCTGCTGGACCTAATGTCATGATTATTTCATTTTCTTTTAAAGCTTTAATATAATCAGACTGTTTTTCGGATCTCGCTATAACAGATTTTCTAGGTGTTCTAATAAGTTGCTGAAAAGCCTTTACGTTAGATATTTCTTCTTTTGTGTTTTTTTTCACAGAAAGAAGTATATCCTCTTTTTCAATTAATTTTGTCAAAAAATACTTATTAATTAGGAATTTAATTGCTTCGCAGAACAAATCAGTATTTTTCTTGGTACCCTTGCAAGTTATTGAGTTCCCTCTAAAAAAAATGTTTGTGGATGTATATTTAGATAATTCCTTCAAATTTTGATCAAACTGCCCTACTATAGACATTAACATTTCATTATCTATGATTTGAATATTTACAGTCTCATCATCAACTTTTTTTATAATAAGATTTTGATCTAACTTTGTGATTTCAGACATATTTATGCAGCGAAATTCTTAGTATTTATTTTTTCGATAACTTTACCATTTAAAGTGTTTTGATTGCCACCTAAAATGTTGACTGTTTTAATTTTGCCTACCAGTTCCTCTTCAGATTTTACTATTACTGAATTCAAATATTCATCCCTTCCAAAAAATTCATTTTTATTTCCGATTCTATTTTCAAACAATACTGAAGAATTTTTATTAAAAATACTTTTTTTATAATTCAATTTAATTTCTTCAGCAATTTTTTGAAAGAATTTTAAACGTTCTTTTGATATGTTGGCATTTACTTCAACAAATTTTGCAGCTGGTGTTCCAGGTCTTGGGCTAAAAATAAAAGAGTAAGAGTTAATAAATTTCACATTTTTCATTAATTTAACAGTTTCTTCGAAATCATTGTTCGTTTCTCCTGGGTAGCCTATTATAAAATCGCTTGAAAATTTAACCAGTGGGTTAGCTTTTTTTATTTTATTTAGAAGTATCATGTAATCTTTAATAGAATGTTTTCTATTCATTTTTTGCAAAATTCTATTTGAACCACTTTGAACTGGTAAATGTATGAGCGGCATTAATTTATTACATCTTTTGTGAGCTTCTATAAGATCATAAGAGAAATCTATTGGATGAGATGTAGTGTATCTTATTCTTTTAAGATCTTCAATTTTAGAAATTTCCTCAATTAAATGTGAAAGCTTCTTACCATTAGAATTATAGGCATTCACATTTTGTCCAAGTAAAATAATTTCTCTCGCTCCATTATCAATTAAATCTTTGCATTCTTTAAATAATTCTTTTACCGGTCTAGAATATTCTGCTCCTCTTGTGTAAGGCACTACACAAAATTTGCAGAATTTATCACAGCCTTCTTGTATTGTTAAGAAAGCTGAAATTTTACTACTAGAGTTTCTAATTAATTTTAAATCATCAAATTTTCGTTCTACTTCAAAATTTGTGAAGTTAACTTTTTTTGTATCTTTCTCTATTTTAATTAAAGTTTCATTTAATTTATGATAGGATTGGGGACCTAAAATCGCGTCGATATATCTCTCATTTTTCAACAAAATCTCTCCCTCTGCTTGAGCAACGCAACCAGAAACGATTACTATAGGTTTTTTTTTATTCTTAAAATTTTTTTTTATTCTACCAATATCATGATAAACTTTGTCAGTTGCTTTTTCTCTTATGTGACATGTATTTAACACATAACAATCTGCCTCGTTTAAATTTTCTGTTTTTTTATAATTAATCCTTTTAACGATGTCATAAATACGGTTAGTGTCATATTCATTCATTTGACATCCAAATGTTTTTATAAAAATTTTTTTTTCCAATTTATTTTTTGATTTTTGAACCGTACAGTTCTAATTTATGATCAACAAGATTATAGCCAAGTTTCTTAGCAATTTTTTTTTGCAATTCTTCGATATCTTTATCTACAAATTCGACGATCTCTCCACTATTAATGTCAATTAAATGATTGTGGTCATCATTAATTTCGTAGCGTGCTTTTCCAGCTTTGAAATCGTGTTTTATTAATATACCTGCTTCTTCAAATAGCTTAACTGTCCTGTATACAGTTGCAATACTAATTTTATCGTCTATCACTGTTACTCTTTTGTGAAGTTCATCAACATCTGGATGATCTTTAGAGCCGTATACTTCTTTTGACTCCGAAAGGATTTTGGCAATTACTTTTCTTTGATCAGTCAGTCTGACACCTTTTTGTTTACATTTTTCCTCAATTATACTCATGATTTAATTTAACTTAAATAGATGGGCTTAATCAATTTTTTTTCAATTAAATTTTTTTTTAATAGAATCTCTATATTTTCTTGATTAAATTGCTTTAAATCGTTGTTTTTATAACCATATAATCTGACTTTTTTTGAGATTTTTAGACCTTTGGCTACCGCTAAAGATATTCTAATGCCAGAAAAGCTTCCGGGTCCTTGGTTTACTATAACGCTAAATTTCTCATCCATTATAAGATTATGACTTTTAAGAAAGTTTGATATTTCATTAACTAAACTCTCATTGTGAGCTTTATTGTTCTTAAACTTCTTGATAAAAAAATCTTTATTTATTCTTAATCCTAATTTATCATCTTTTCCAATGCAGCTTATTATTAAAAAATTATCGATAATCATGACGATTATTATAACTTTTGGGTCTAATCATTCAAAGGTTTTTGCATCAGTGGTTAATAATTTCGACGATTACGGTTTAATCTCCATAATGTATCATAGATTTGATGAAGGTAAATATCCCTCGACAAATATTCAATTAGATGTTTTTAAAGAACAACTACAAATTATAGAAAACCTAGGAATTAAATTTATACATCCAAAAGATTTTAAGAAAAGTCTCTCAGAAAATAAAAAAGACAGAAAAATTTTGCTAACGATAGACGATGGTTTATTATCATTTTATGAAAATGCTTGGCCTATTTTAAAAAAAAAAAATATACCATTTATTTTATTTGTAAACACTAGAGAGGTTGGTGCTTATAATTATATGAATTGGGACCAAATACGAGAGATATATAATTCTAAAAATGTTGAGATAGGAAATCATAGTCACTCTCATGAGTATCTTGTTGATGAAGACTCTACTTTTATCAAGAAAGATATTTTGAAATCTATAGAGATTTTTAATGATAAGTTGGGAAAAAATTCAGATTTTTTTTCATACCCGTTTGGAGAATATAGCTTGGAATTTAAAAAAATAATTAAAGAATTAGGCTTTAAATATGCATTTGGTCAACACTCTGGCGTAATTGATGAAACTAAAGATCTATTAGAACTTCCACGATTTCCCATTAATGAAAAATATGGAGAGATAAAAAGATTCAATACATTAATGAAAACTCTACCTCTCAAATATAAAAGTATTATTCCAGAAGACATGTATTTGATGCAATCAAAAAATCCACCTATTGTTAAAATAGAGTTAGATAAAAGCGTCAAAAATTTTAGACAAATTAACTGTTTTTCAAACGAGGGGGATAAATGGAGAAACTCTGACATTTCATCCGACGAGGATCATATTTTAACAATCAAAATAGCAGAAAAATTTGTTGGGGAAAGAGGAAGAATAAATTGCTCTCTGAAGGAAAAAAATGGATTTTGGAGATGGTTAGGAGTTCAATACGTGATAAGTGAAAAATAAAGTATTAAGATTTTAATTCTATTTGCTTAACTGAATTAACTAATTTTACTAGTTCAAAATCAGATAATCTATTTTGAGTGATTATCTGATTTAAAATTTTTGTATATTCAGATCCTGTTTGTGCGTAGTTTTTAAGAGTTTCGGTTAATGCCAATCCAGTTATATTTTTGTTTTTCGCTCTTAATTGTTTTCTTTTTTCTCTAAATTTAAAATAACTTTTGTGAGTATTTAAATTGTTTTTATAAGCTTTAACCGATGCTCTTAAAATTGGGAATTTTAAAATTTTATGATTTTTATTTCCATCTCTTTTTAATGGAGCAATTCCTTGTCCATCCCAAGTCCACTGGCCAAAAATAGCATTTCCCTCCAAAGCAAATCTTGAGGTTCCCCAACCACTTTCTTTAGCAGCTTGTGCTAAAGCAATAGATACTGGGATCATATCCATTCTAAACATTAGCTCTTTAAGATCACTTTTTTTCACTTTATATTCTAAAAGTTTTTGTCTAAGCCATTGTTTTTCTGAGTCTGAGGTAAATTTTTTATCAATTAAAACTTTTAACTTCTCCCTATCATCAAGAATTTTTTCATTTTCTGCTACAACTAAAGGTAAAACAATCTTTATAAATGTTTCTTTTTTTAATTGAACGCTTTGTAGGTTCTCTAAATCTCTAGGAAATTGTGTAAAATAAATTGGTTTTACTAATTTCTCGTTTCTCACAGTTCTAAGGTCGTAATCTACGTCTTTAAAAAGTTGTATTACAGTCTCAGTCTTTAAATTTAAATCAGGTAAAATTACTTCTGCTACATTATTTCTTTTAACTTTTAACTCAGGTTTTTTTACATCTTTTTTAACTTTTAATTCAGGATTAATTTTTCCACTTGGCTCTTTTTTCTCCTTTTTTTTATTTATCTCAGATTTCTTAACTTCCTTTTTAATTTTTTCTTTGGGTTTTTTTTCCTCAACTTTTTTTGGAGAGGTATCATAATTCTTATAAGTGTTAATTCCAGCTACTATTGCAGTCGTTATACCCGCAACCACAAAAAAACCTATAATTACATTTCTTGCACTTTTTTGATCGATTTGCTGATTATAAATAGAGTTGAATACATCGGTAAAAAGATTTCCAAAAAAAGATATGATGGTTGATCCAAGTTTAGGAATAACATTTAAAAAATTAATTCCAGCATTTCCCATTCCTTTCCATAGAGTATTTATACCATGATTAAATTTTCTTGAAGTATCGTGCTTATAATTTTCAACCTTTTTAAAAAATCTATTTTTATCTTTTATTTTTCCTTCTTTGTATTCAACTATGTTTGATTTTATTCTTGAAACTGGTTTGATAAAGTTTTCTTTAAAAAAATTTGTTTTAAAATCTTTTGGAATTATAATTTTATTTTTTTTTAATATCAGTTCAATTTGACCTGTAGTAAGGTTTTTTCTATTTTTAGTGTAATCTTGAATTTCTTTTACGTCATAAATATAAGCTAGTTCTAAAAGCTTATCTCTATAACTTAATTTTTTTTTCATATTTTAATTTGCCTCTACAGAATTAACTTCTTTTACATAATGTTTTAAAAGGTTCTGAACACCCTGTTTCAAAGTCATTAAAGAACTTGGACAACCTGAGCAACTTCCTTGCAATTCAACTTTTACGACGCCATTATTGAAAGATACAAATTTGATATCGCCGCCATCCTTTGCTACAGCAGGTCTTATTTTACTGTCCAAAACATCAATTATTTTTTTTACTGTTTCATCATTTTCATTCGATAAATTTTTAAAATTTTTATTTTCTTTTAGAATAGGCTCATTATTATTTTCAAAATAATGATTCAAATGAGAAATCACCATTGGTTTTAATTCATCCCAAGATACATCCTCAGTTTTTTTAACAGATAAGAAATTTTTTGATAAAAGTACTAATTCAACACCCTTAAATTCTAAAAGCTCTTTAATAAATGAATTTGATAAATCATTGGATTTACCTTTTTGAAACTCTTCAGTACCAATAGTTGAAATCTCTTTTTCTGAAAGAAATTTAAGAGAATTAGGATTTGGTGTTGACTCTGTTTGTATCATGTAAAATTTATATTATATCAATCCAACTTTTTCACGTATATTTTTAAGGTTTTCCTCAGCAATAATATTGGCTTTTTCTTTGCCTTTTTTCAAAATTTGTTCGAGATGAGCTTTATCGTTCAATAACCTTTTAATTTCTTTACCAACAGGAGATATTTCGCTTATTAAAAGCTCTGCTAATTTTGTTTTTAAAAAAGAATATTCCTTTCCTGACATTTCAATTAAAACTTTCTCCAAACTAATATTAGATACTTCTGAGTAGATGTTGATTAAATTCAGAGCCTCAGGTTTTTTTTCTAACTCTTTTAAGTTTTCTGGTATTTCTTCAGTATCTGACTTAGCTTTTTTAATTTTTTTATTTATTTCGTCTGCACTATCTTTTAAATTTATTCTCGAATAGTCTGATTCTTCAGATTTGCTCATTTTTTTGGTTCCGTCTCTTAAGCTCATGATCCTAGAAACATTCTTTGAAATCAATGGCTCCGGTAATGGGAAAAAATTTTTACAATTAAAATCATTATTAAATTTTTGTGCAATATCTCTGGATAATTCCAAATGTTGTTTTTGGTCAGCTCCAACAGGCACGTGTGTAGCCTTGTAAAGAAGAATATCAGCAGCCATTAAGTTTGGATATATATATAATCCAACACTAGCTTTTTCTTTATCTGGACCAGCTTTATCTTTAAATTGTGTCATTCGATTTAACCATCCAATTCTAGAAACACAATTTAAAATCCAGGATAATTCAACGTGTCCAGATACTGCTGATTGATTAAATATTATACTTTTGTTTGAATCTAAACCTGTTGCTAAAAAACTTGCAACAGTTTCGAGCACATTTTTTTTTAATGCTTCAGGTTTCTGAAACGTGGTAATAGCGTGTAGGTCTACAACACAGTAAATACAATTCATTTCTTTTTGTAAAGAAACAAAGTTTTTAAGAGCTCCAAGATAGTTACCTAAATGTAAATTTCCAGTCGGCTGAACTCCAGAGAAAACTAATTTTTTTGTACTCATTTAATTTGTTTTATAATTTTTAATTTTTAATAATCCTAATAAATAACACGATAGCAAATAAATAATTCCTACGAAACCTACAATAATTAACAAATAGATTGACTTATAAGTGTATGAATAATCTAGATAACTTGAATAATTTTTCAAGGCAAATAAAAGCGCAAAAACCATAATTGTAGATGAAATTATTATTTTAAAAATATCCTTAAATAATTTTTTTTGCAGTAATAAATAATTTCTTTTTTGTAGTAAAAATAAAAAAATCAGTACACCTATCCAAGTTGAAATTGAAGTTGCTATCGGTATAATTAAAAATCCAATTTTGTCGAAAAAACTAATGCTAATTATTATATTTAAAAATACAATAAAAGCTGAAACATAAAATGGGGTTTTTGTATTATCTCGTGCAAAGAAAAAGTTAGATAAAATTTTTACTAGTGCAAATGCGATTATACCGTATCCAAAAAACATTAATGCGCTAGAGGTCATTTTAACATCTGAAAAAGTAAATGAACCGTAACCAAATAGTCCGCTAACTATTTCTTCAGAAGCAACTATTAAACCTAAACTAGCTGGTATTGATAGTAATAATGACAATTGCAAAGATTTGTTTTGAATTTTTTTAACTCTAGAATAATTTTTGGAATGAAAAGCTTTAGATAAAACAGGTAAAGATACTGTTCCTACAGCTATTCCAGCAATTGCGAGATTAATTTGATAAACTCTGTCTGCGTAATACAAATATGAAACTGCTCCTGACTGAAAAGAAGCAATTATTGTACCTACTAAAATGTTGATCTGAGTCACACCAGAAGAAAATATACTAGGAAGTAATTTTTTAAAAAAAAATTTTACTTTATTATTAATTTTAAAACGGAATTTTATATTTGGTTTATAATATTTTGAGGTAAAAAAAATCAAAAATGTTAATTGTATAATTCCTGCAATCGTAACACCATAAGAAAGCTGTTTAGCAATATTTAAATTTTCGAAATAAGAAATCATAATACTTAATATTAAAATGATATTTAAAATTATTGGGGCAGCGGCTGCGGCTGCGAATTTATTATTAGAGTTTAAGATACCTGAAAAAAAAGACGATAAGCTTACAAACAATAAGAATGGAAATGTAACTCTTGTAAATTCAACAGCAAGATTAAACTTGAAATTATTTTCTATGAATCCCGGTGCAATTAAATAAACCAAATAAGGTGTAAATATTTCTGCAAGTGTGACTAAAAAAAGTAATATTAATAAAAGAATACTTAAAACATCATCAGCAAATATTTTTCCCGTCTTCTGATTTTTTAATTTTGCAGAAGTATAGCTTGGTATGAAAGCTGCATTAAAAGTCCCCTCCGCAAATAACCTTCTAAAAGTATTTGGTAATCTAAAAGCAACAAAAAATGCATCTGCAAAAATGGATGCTCCTAGAAAAATTGCTATTAATATATCTCTTAAGTAGCCTAGAATCCTACTTATTATAGTAAAAAAACTAAATATAGATGCTGTAGATAGCAAGTTCATAAAAATCTAAATTAAGCCATAAATTTATAGTGAATTAATTTTCTTTATATTACATACTCATAAAATAAAATGCCAAAGAAAACAGAGATTGATCATTATTCAGATAAAGAAGCACTTGATTTTCATATAAAAGGAAAGTCAGGCAAAATTGAGATAAATTCCAGTAAGCCTTTAACAACAAAGCGAGATCTCTCTCTTGCTTATTCCCCAGGTGTAGCAGCGCCGGTTAAAGAAATTGCTAAAAATCCTGACCTTGCTTATGACTACACTAGTAAAGGTAACTTAGTTGCAGTAATCAGCAATGGGTCCGCAATTTTAGGTTTAGGTAATCTTGGAGCCTTAGCTTCAAAACCTGTTATGGAAGGTAAATCTGTTTTATTTAAAAGATTCGCAGATATAGACTCTATTGATATAGAAATAGATAGTAATAATCCTGAGTCAATTATTGAAACAATAAAAAATATTGGGGGAACATTTGGTGGTATTAACCTTGAAGATATCGCCGCCCCAGATTGTTTCATAATAGAACAAAAATTAAAAGAACTTCTAGATATTCCAATATTTCATGATGACCAACATGGAACAGCTATAATAACTACGGCAGCACTTATTAATGCCTTAGATATTTCAAAGAAGAAGATTGAAAAGGTAAAGGTCGTGGTAAATGGTGCCGGTGCTTCAGCACAAGCTTGTGCAAATCTGTTTAAAAGTTCAGGAGTAAAAAATGAAAATATAATTATGTGTGATAGTAAAGGAGTTATTTACAAAGGACGAAAAAATATTGATCAATTCAAATCTGCTTTTGCAGCTAACACAAGCTTTAGAACTTTAGAAGAAGCAATTAAAAATGCAGATGTATTCTTAGGTTTATCAGCTAAGGATGTTGTTTCAAAAGAAATGATAAAATCTATGGCTAAAAATCCAATCATTTTTGCCTGTGCTAACCCAGATCCTGAAATAAAACCAGAGCTAATTCAAGAAGTAAGATCAGATGCAATTGTCGCTACAGGTAGATCTGACTATCCGAACCAAGTCAATAATTTAATTGGTTTTCCATATATTTTTAGGGGTGCACTGGACGTAAGGGCAAAAGAAATTAATGAGGACATGAAGGTAGCGGCTGCAAACGCTATTGCTCTTCTAGCACGTGAAAATGTTCCTGATGAAGTTGTTTCTGCTTACGGGGGAGATCGTCCAAGGTATGGAAAAGATTATATAATCCCATCCACTTTTGATCCTAGATTAATAAGCGTAATTCCTGCAGCAGTAGCAGAAGCAGCAATGAAAAGTGGTGTCGCAAGAAAAAGCATAGAAGATCTTGAAGTTTATAAAGATCAACTTACTAATCGTCTCGATCCTACAATGTCTTTAATGCAAGGTATTAATGCAAAAGTAAGAAAAAATCCTAAGAGAGTTATTTTTGCAGAAGGTGAAGATGAAAATATGCTCAAAGCAGCTATTGAGTTTGGAAGACACAAATTAGGAACTCCAATTTTGATTGGAGCAGAGAAAAGAATAAAAGAACAGTTAAAAAATATAGGTCTAGATGAGAATTACAAAATTGAAATAGTTAATTCTACAGATAAAGAGAAAAGAGAAAAGTATGTAAAACATCTCTACAAAAAACTTCAGAGAGAAGGTCAACTTGAGAGAGACGTCGATCGTTTGGTTCGTAATGATAGAATAGCTTGGGGTGCATCCATGATAGCCTGCAAAGATGCCGATGCCATGGTAACAGGAAATATTAGGCATTACGCTGCTTCTATAGAGAAATTAAAAAAAGTTACAGAGCCTAGACCCGGTGAAGAGATATTTGGTATGACGATGATCACGTTAAAAGGGAAAACTATTCTTGTGGCAGATACAAATGTTCAAGATTTTCCCTCACCAGAAAGGCTAGTCAAAGTATCCAAGTCATGTGTGCGAGTAGCTAGATTATTTGGTTTTGATCCAAAGGTAGCTTTTTTATCTCATTCAACTTTTGGAAAACCGATATCTAAAAATACAAAGCACGTAAGAGATGCGATTGAGTTGTTAAAAAAAGAAAAAGTTGATTTTGACTTCGATGGTGAGATGCAGCCTGATGTTGCCCTTAATCCAATTTACAGAGAAATTTACCCTTTTTCAAAAATCGTGGGTAACGCAAACATTTTAATTATGCCTGCATTACATAGTGCAGCTATTTCTACAAAATTAATGAAAGTTTTTGGTGGTGGAAAATTAATAGGTCCTCTTCTGATTGGATTAGGTTCACCTATTGAAGTTGCTCCGTTGAGAGCGACCACATCAGAGATTCTAAATTTGGCATCAATTGCAGCTTACTCTTCAGACGTTATAGATTATTCTAATTAGAGTTTACTTCTACTTAATTCTGTTGCCAAATAAATTGACGGGAAAACTTCTTTAACATCAAAGATTTTTTTTGCCTCATTAATTACTTCCGCTTTTTCCTCTTTATCCATTGCGATGCCAAAAATATAAATTTTTCTATTAATTGTTTCTAAAGTATAATTTCTTGCCTTTGTTTTTTTATTAAATATTAATGCCGACCTTAATTGACTAGTTATCAGAATATCTTTTGCAGCACTTTTAAAGTTTGTTTGTCCCTTAATTGTAATGGCATTTTTTACAGATCTAACTCCTTTAGTTTCCCAGGCCATCTTAGTGATTTTAATCTTTTCTTCCGGATCTTCAACTTTGCCGGATAGAAATATATTCCCATCGCGTACCTCGGATTGAATAGATACAAAATATTTTTTATCAGTCAACGCAAGACGTGCAGAAAGATTTTTTTGCATAATAGTATCATCAATTTGCATTCCGATAGTTCTAGGATCAAATGTGATATCAACCCCTGCACCAAATCTTCCAAATGACGAACAAGAAGCTAAAGAAATTATTAAAATAACACTAATTATTAATCTCATTTTTTAATTCTAAACATAATTTATAAATTTCTTTTTTTTTCTGCTTTTCTTTTTCATAGATTAAGTTAACAGAATCCTTTAAGCTATATTTTTTAAGATATTTTTTTGCCATTTTTATTATTTCTTCTTTATTTAATGATCTATCCTTAGTTTTTTTTTCTGATATTACAATAGTTAATTCTCCTTTAACCTGACTTTTAAACATCTTAATTTTATCTAGTTCTTCTCTAACAAAATCCTCGTGAAGCTTTGTAATTTCTTTTGCTATTAATATTTTTCTACCAGAAAAATATTTTTTAAACTTTTTAAGGTAAAAATTTATCTTTAGAGATGGAACAAAAAAAACTTGAGCGAAAGTGTTTTTCTCCAAACTTGACAGGACTTTATTAAGTTCATTTTCTGTTTTAGGTAAAAAACCATAAAATAAAAACTGATCTTTAAAACCTGATACACTCACTGCAGCTGCTATCGACGATGGGCCGGGTATTGGAACAATCTTTATTTTGTTCAATATGCAATCATTTATTAACCCTCTACCAGGATCAGATAATAGTGGTGTACCAGCATCTGAAATCAAGGACAAAATTTTGCCCCGTTTAATATGCTCTATAGCAATACTAGTTTGTTTTTTTTCGTTAAACCTGTGAAATGAAATTAGTTTTTTTTTTAATTTGAGATGATTTAATAATTTTAAGGAATGTCTTGTGTCTTCACAAAGTATAATATCTGAGTTTTTTAGCACTTCAACAGCTCTAAATGTTATATCATCGAGATTTCCAATAGGCGTTGAAACAATATATAATCTGCTAGGTAACAATTTCATTATATGAAAAAAAAAATTCTTATATTGCTATCTTATATAATATTATTATTTAATACTAATCTTTTAAGTGACGAAAATAAAAAATTTCTTAAGATTGGATTGTTGGCACCTTTAACAGGAGAATACTCCGAATTAGGAAACTCATTATTATACTCACTTCAATTAGCTTTAGACGAAATTAATGATAAAGACGTTTATATAATACCCAGAGACGCAGGTTTTAATGATGAAAAAAAAATTAGAGACCGCAATTAATGAACTTAAAGAAAAAGAGGTAAACATAATCATTGGGCCGTTAACAAATAATGAATTTGCTGAAGTAAAGAAACATAATGATGTAATTTTTATTTCACCATCAAATATTTCTCCGGAATTTAGTCAAAATATTATAAGCGTAGGAGTAAGTTTAGAATCACAATTACTTACATTAGTTAATTTTATTAAAAAACAAAAAAAGAAGAAAACAGTAATAATGTTTCCTGAAAATAAATATACAAAATTTATAGAGAGTAAATTAAAAAAACTTGGTTTAAATAATATTAGAATTTTTAAATATAGTTCTGATCCTCAAGTTCTTACAGGTGAGATAGAAATTTTAACAAATTATTCTCAGAGAAAGAAAAAATTAGAATTAAGAAAAAAGATGTTTGAAGATAAAGAAGATGAGCAGTCAATCAAAGAATTAGAAAAATTAGAGCAGCTCTATACTTTGGGAGATGTGAATTTTGACTCAGTGATAATAATTGATTTTGGAAATAGCCTTAAAAGTGTTCTTACTTCATTAGTTTATACTGATGTAAATCAAGAAAAAGTTTTATTTACAACTGTAAATCAATGGTTTGACGAGAGTATTTTTTACGAGAATACTATCAAATCTTTGTATTATCCCTCAATTAACTATAAGGAATTTAAAAAATATAATGAAAAGTACTTCAAAAAATTTTCATCCTATCCGAATGAAATTACTATTTTAACATACGATGCCTTAGGATTAATATATTATGCATGGAAAAAAAATGGCAAAATTAATTCAGTAAATGACTTTTTGTTTAAAAGTAAAATTCAAGGTAAAATTGGTACATTTAGTTTTAAACAAGGAAAAGTAAGGCAGGAACTTGAAATTTATAAAACTGAGAATAACAGATTTATAAAATTTTAACTCTTTTCTTCAATTTTCTAAAAGCTATGAATCTATGATCCATTTTCATTTTTTTAAATTTTGGAATCTCTCCGAAAGTTTTTCTTCTATTCTTTGGAATAAAAATTGGGTCGTAACCAAAACCTTTTTTTCCAAGAATCTTTTTTGAAATAGTGCCTTCAATTCGTCCGACTACGTTGATAATTTTTTGATTAGGGGATTTAAACGATAAGCAACAAATAAAAGTCGCAGACCTATTCCTCTTCTTTTCCAATTTCCTAAGTAAATATTTCATAGCGTTTGCAAAACCACCATTTTTTTTTGCCAATCTTGCTGAATAGATACCCGGTTTATTATTTAAAGACTTAATGCATAATCCTGAGTCATCTGAAATTACCGAATAATTTACAAATTTAGAAAAGTAATTAGCTTTCAGTTTTGAATTAGCTATAAATGTTTTGCCTGTTTCTTTAGGACTTTTAATTTTAAGTGAAACTGGTGAAATTTTCTTTATTTTTTTTGATAGTAAATAAGCTATTTCCTTAAATTTTCCCTTATTATGTGTGCCTATTAATATTTTTTTCATTTAAATCTAGTAATTTTAAAAATGTTTACTATATAGCAAACTAATGCCTGAAAATGATAAAAAAAAATCAGAAAAAACGCAAGATACTAATCAAGTATCTGAGGAAAATATTAAAGATTCAAAAAAACAAGATTTAAAAGATAAATCGTTAGAGGAAAAATTAAAAGAAACTGAAGATAAATTGCTTAGATCTTTAGCAGAAGTAGAGAATCAAAGACGAAGATTTGAGAAAGAAATAAAGGACGCTTTTGAATTTGGGTCTTTTAATTTTGCAAAAGAAAGTTTAGCTATTCTGGATAATTTACAAAGAGCAAAAGAAGCAATCAAAAATGATAACTCTTTGAGGGAAAACAAAGATTTAGAAAAATTTTTAGAAAATATTAATGTTATTGAAAAAGATTTAGTTTCAATTTTTGAAAAAAATAACATTAGAAAAATTGAAGTAAAAGGAAAAATGTTCGACCCCAATTTGCATCAAGCGATGACTGAAATTGAGGATAATAATTTTAAACCTGGAGATGTTGTACAAGAAATACAGCCTGGATATATGCTTGGTGAAAGATTGTTAAGACCAGCATTAGTTGCGGTGGCTAAGAAAAAAGATGAAAAAAATGCAGAAAAAGAGGAAAAAATAGATAAATCTACCTTGTAGTAGGAAAAAAAACACCCATATAGAAGTTAATAAAAGGAACAATTTGATGAGTAAAGTAATTGGAATAGATTTAGGAACCACAAATTCATGTGTGGCAATCATGGATGGTTCACAAGCAAAAGTATTAGAAAATACTGAAGGCGCAAGGACTACACCTTCAGTAGTTGCTTTCTTAGAAAACGAGGAAAAACTAGTTGGTCAACCAGCTAAAAGACAAGCTGTAACAAATGCTGGGGACACAATATTCGCAGTAAAGAGATTGATCGGAAGAAAATTCGATGGGCCTTCAGTTCAAAAAGATATTTCTAAAGTTCCTTATAAAATTGTAAAGTCTGATAACGGTGACGCATGGGTGGAAGGTAAAGGTAAAAAGTATTCACCAGCTCAAATTTCTGCATTTGTTTTACAAAAGATGAAAGAAACAGCAGAAAAATATTTAGGTCAGGCTGTAACTAAAGCAGTGATTACAGTGCCAGCATATTTCAACGACTCTCAAAGACAAGCTACAAAAGATGCTGGAAAAATTGCAGGACTTGAAGTTTTAAGAATAATAAATGAACCAACTGCAGCTTCTCTAGCATATGGCCTCGATAAAAAAGGTGGAAAAAAAATAGCTGTTTACGATTTAGGTGGAGGTACATTCGATGTTTCTATTTTAGAAATAGGCGACGGGGTATTTGAAGTAAAGTCTACAAATGGAGATACGTTTCTTGGCGGAGAAGATTTCGATGATGCAATTGTAGAATATCTTGCATCTGAATTTAAAAAAGATAATGGTATTGATCTAAAAGCTGATAAACTTGCTCTTCAAAGATTAAAAGAGGCAGCTGAAAAAGCAAAGATTGAACTTTCTTCAGCGGCTCAAACAGAAATTAATTTACCTTTTATAACAGCTGATAAATCTGGTCCTAAGCATTTAAACCTAAAATTTACGAGAGCTAAACTTGAAGCTTTGGTTCAAAGTTTGGTCGATAGAACATTAGAGCCTTGTAAAACAGCTTTAAAAGATTCAGGTTTCTCTGCCGCAGAGATTAATGAAGTTGTGCTTGTGGGTGGAATGACTAGAATGCCAAAAATCATCGAAACAGTTAAAAACTTCTTTGGAAAAGAACCAAACAAAAGTGTAAATCCTGATGAAGTTGTAGCGATGGGTGCAGCTATTCAAGGAGGTGTTTTACAAGGTGACGTAAAAGACGTTCTGCTTTTGGATGTCACGCCGCTTTCATTAGGAATTGAGACACTTGGAGGCGTTTCTACAAAATTAATAGAAAAAAATACAACAATACCAACAAAAAAAAGTCAGGTTTTTTCAACTGCAGAAGATAATCAGCCAGCAGTATCTATTAGAGTATTGCAAGGTGAAAGAGAGATGGCAGCAGATAATAAAATACTTGGGAATTTTGAACTAGTGGGTATTCCTCCAGCACCAAGAGGCACTCCACAGATTGAGGTTACATTTGATATTGACGCCAATGGGATAGTGAGTGTTTCTGCGAGAGATAAGGGCACTGGAAAAGAACAAAAAATACAAATCCAAGCTTCTGGCGGTTTAACTGATGAAGAAATCCAAAAAATGGTAAAAGATGCTGAAGCAAACAAAGAAGTAGATAAAAAGAAAAGAGAGACTGTAGATGCAAGAAACCAGGCAGATAGTTTAGTTTTTTCAACAGAGAAAAGTTTAAAAGAGCACGGAGATAAAGTTTCTGAGGAAGAGAAGAAAGCCATTGAAAATGGCATAGCCGATCTTAAAAAATCTTTAGAAGGAACAGATGTTGAAGATATAAAGAAAAAAACTCAAAGTTTAATACAAGTATCTATGAAATTAGGTGAAGCAGTTTACAAAAGTCAGCAAAAACCAAATGATGATGACAAAGGAACTGGTGGTCCAAAGGACTCTAAACCTGAAGAAAAAGAGAATGTAGTAGATGCAGATTTTGAAGACGTAAAAGAAGATAAAGAAAAAAGCGCCTAAGATAAAAAATAAGGAGACGTCCTGTGGCTAAAAGAGATTGTTATGATGTCT